>Ga0316217_10000663_pt1 | contig 47626 bp, 29 predicted proteins | sample 1anoAmetaG_FD_203633 | JGI IMG/M metagenome (GOLD analysis project Ga0316217, IMG submission 203633) | Freshwater microbial communities from Trout Bog Lake, Wisconsin, USA - 1anoA | ecosystem: Environmental > Aquatic > Freshwater > Lake > Hypolimnion/Profundal zone | place: USA: Wisconsin...
GAGATCGAGGGCCGAACCGGCAACGGCCAGACGGTAGCCGGTGGGAAGCGTACCTTGGGAATAACCGGTGGTGAGCGCGTTAGCGGCGAGCAAGGTGTAGTTGCCGAGCGTGGCGGCGCCGGTGACGCTGATGGTGCCACCGGTGAGGCTGGCGTTGCCGGTGGAAGTGAGGATGTTGCCGATGCCGAGTTTCAGGCTGCCGCTCGTAAGAGCAAGAGATTTTACGGTGTTGGCATAAGCGGAGACGTCCAGGGTGCCGCCGCTGATAGTCACGGCGGAACTACTGGAGAGGGTATTAGCCGCACCGGCATAGAGAACGCCAGCGTTGATGGTGGTGTTGCCGGAATAAGTGTTACTGCCGGTGAGGGTCAGCGTGCCGGCGCCGGCTTTGGCGACGGTGCCATTGCCGCTGATCACGCCGGAGTAGGTTTGGTTGCCATAGAGTTTATAGGAGAGCGCCGAATTGTTGGTGATGTTACCGGCAAGGGAGGCATCATAGCCGCTGGTGCCGTTGCCAAGTTGCAAGGTGCCGTTTCCGATGGTGGTGTTGCCGGCGAAAGTGTTGGTGCCATTTTCGAGAATGACGGTGCCGTTGCCGTTGAGGGTGAGCGTGGTGCTGGCGCCACCGATCTGGCCACCAGTGAAGGCGTATGTGTTGGCGCTGTTGTTAAAGGTGATGGATGCGGGGTTGACGCCGCCGGCGGCAATGCTGATCAGATTGGTGGCGGTGGCGGTGTCGTCGAATAAGACGTTCAAGCCATCGCTGTAAACCGCACCGGTGGAAGTAAGCCAGTTGGAACTGGTGGCATCCCAGGCGTTACTGGTGAGGCCGGTCCAAACGGGTGAACCGCTGTAGCTGACTTGGAGGAAGATACCCTTAGCCGCGGCGTCGTTGGCAAAGGTAAAGGTTTCCCGCGACGCGACAGCGGGCACGGTACCCAGTTTGAAGGTGTTGTTAAAGGTGGAATTTCCACCGGACAGATTACCGTAGCTGAACAATTCATAGGTGCCGACGCCGATCCTGCCCAGGCCGCTGGCGTTGCCGTTGTCGGTGAGGTTGACGAGAATGGTATTGACGGTGGTGGTAGCCAGGGCCAGGTTGCCGGTGACGGCGATCAGGCCGCCTTGTTCGCCGGTGGGCACGCCGGGGGAACCGGGCAACCCGACGGCACCGGGCGCACCCAGGGTGAAATTGAAAACCGTGGGAGTGAGCTTGCCGGTGGCAACCGTGAAGAGAGTGAGGTTGTTATTGAAAGTGAGGGTGCCAATGCCGCCGTTGCCGGGGGAGAAAGTCGAGCCTTGGGAACTGGTGAGATTACCGTTAACGGTGCCATAACCGGCAAGCGTCTGGCCGCCGCCCAGGATAAAGCCGCCGGTATAAGTGTCGCCGGAGACGTCCAATAGGGCGGAGCTATGTGCCGCGGTATCGCCCACAATGACGTTGGTCGCAAAGGTAATATTATTGTTGCCCGTGGTCGATGGCAGGGCCAGTGTTCCACCCTGAACGATGACCGCGCCGGCGAACGTATTGGATCCTCCCAAGGAAAGCGTGCCGCTATCAGTCTTATATAAAGTGGCAAGGCTGGCGGTGCCGATGAGGGTCTGGTTATCATCGCCCCCGCCAATGATGCCGGCGTAAGTGAGTGTTTGGCCGCTGGCTACGTCGATGGTTGCGGTCGCGACGGTTTGGCCCACCAATGTTCCGATGCTGATGCCGCGGTAGGCGTTGAGCGTAAAGCCGCTGGTTGCGGCCAACGTGCCGCCATTGAGTACGAGCCAGTTGGCCTTTGCCGAAGTGGGCGCGGCGCCTAAATTGGCATCAGCAGAGATCGAAAGCGTACCGCCGTTAATATAGGTGGCACCGCTATAAATATTCGTGCCGGAAAGGATCGTGGTTCCTGGACCACTAATCGTTAGCGCATCGGCGTTGGTGCTGTTGTTGCCGATAGCCGAACTGATGGTCAGGGCGGTAGCGGTATTGTATTGATTGACGATCAGATCCGTGCTGGTTCCGATGAGCATGCCGCCGGTGATGCTGACCGCATTGCTAGCGACGTTACTGGTTTCCAGAATGCCTCCGGCAGCGATGGTGAGGTTCCCGCTAAGCGTCAAAGTAGTGTTGCCGCCCGATCCGTTGAAACGCAGTGAATTGATGGTTTCCGCGGCGGTGGCGGTATCCGCGCCGGCGGGCGCATCGGCATCCAATGCGGATGCCAAGGCTGCGCTGGTGCTAAAGGTCGCCAGGCCGGTAATATTGCCAGCGGTGCCGGTGGTCCCGCTCACGGCCCAGGTGCTGCCGTTCACCGTGGCATAGCCACCGATAATTGTCTGCTGGCCACCGGTAGGATTGACGTTCTTGGTGGTGGTGCTGATGTTCCCGGTGGTGGGGAGGACAAAGTTTACCGTACCGCCGGCATTCCGTGTGATAGCGCCCAAGGCCAGCGAAATCTTGGTGGCGCTGTTTTGGGTGGCGGTGATGGCGGATGCCCCGGTATTGACCGTCAACCCAGCAAAGGTCTGGCTATTGGTGGCGCTGGAATTGCCGATAATATTGAAAGTGCCGCCGCCAAGGGTCAGTATCGAACTTGTGGAGATGATATTGGTGGCCGGGGTAGAGGTCTGGCTGAAATCTTCGGCCAGCGTGCCGGCGTTGACGGTGGTTAGGCCGGTATACGCCTGGGTGCCGGCAACGGTAAGCGTTGCCGAGCCGTTCTGGCTAATGCCACCGGTTCCGGTGATGCCAGCGGGGACCACCGCCGACAGTGTCTTATTCGTGTTGAAATCAAAGGCCAGAATGGCGTAGTCCGTTACCGCGCTGGTGCTGAACAAGCTGCCCGTATTGCCGCCGTATCCGAGCTGAAGCGATCCGCCACCGATGGTGGTATTGCCGGCATAGCCTTCCGCGCCGGTGAAGACGACCGTACCAACCCCCAGCTTTTCAAAACTGGATGTTGCATTGTCCGCAATAATGGAGTTAAAGACAATAATCGCCGCCGAAGTCGCGGTGGCACCGCCGGCGTTTACGTCGAGAGTTCCGCCACTGGGCGACTGTATCGATCCGCCGTTAATAAAGTCTGTCGCCGATCCGCGGCTGGCGCTGCCGGAACTGGCCAACATCTGACCTGAAGTGACGGTAATCGGTGAAGTTGAATTCAGCGTGAGCGTCTCCGGTGTGGCCGCATTATTAAGGTTCTGGAAAGTGATGCTCTGCGTGTTGGTGGTGGTCGCCACAGACATATCGGCATTCACGTTGGTATTGATCCCGACGCCCCAGTTGGCGCTGGCGTCCGTACCAGTCCCCATAACCGCCGGTTGGACGGGGTAGGTTCCGCTGAGCGCCGCAGTGGCGTTACCGGCGGCGATCGCGGTTGGATTGACGTACACCAACCCGACGCCATTACTGGCGTATTCCGCACCCACCAGAATATTGCCGACAGGGGAAATACCCGTGGCAGTCGGCATGGTTGCGAAATACATATTAGGCGTAGCCGTGCTGAAATGGAGCATCGTGCCAAGGTTGCGCGTGTATTCCGAAGCCGCCGCCCCATTGATAATCAATGGTGAAGTCAGGGTCAAAATATTCGCTGTACCGGTATTTAGCGAGATGCCCGCCAGTGTCTGCGTGTAGGTATTGGCAACCCCGGCAGGAAGACTAAAGGTGATGGCACCCAAGCCACCAGTGCCGCCGATGGCAAATGAATTAAAGCTCAATGTAGCGCTGGGGTTAATACGATTGGCGAAGGAATTGTTCGCGGCGGTGGCATCTCCGTCAGTAAAAGTCGTGGATGAAGCATAGTTCGCCGACTGTTGATCGTAAAGCGCAACGGTGGTTGCGCCACTGAGTTGCCCGGCACTGGCAAGGGTGACGGCAGCGTACGCCCCGCTGGTACCCGCAGTTCCGATGTTGATGGTACCCGATAAGGTATTGTTGCCATCAAGGTATAGGGGGCCATGGTTGATAATTGAAACCCCGTTGCTGCCGGAGAGAACGGCATTGATGGTGGTGATGGTGCCATTGGTATTGGAGGGGCTAAGCGCTGGGGTGGTCCCCACCAAGGCGATGGTGGCGGTGCCGGACACAGGGCCGTTGATGGTGTTATTACCACCTAATGTCAAGACTTCGTTGACGTAAATGGTGTCACTGCCCAGTGTTATCGTCTGGTTGCCTGTTCCGGTAAACTCCGCGACGTCGGTGGTGCCGCTGCCGCCCGTGGGCGTGCCATCCGGCCAAACAATCGTGGCGTTACCGCCGGTGCTGGAAAGCGACCATGTGGCCACTGTGGTGTCCCAGGTTCCATTGCCGATCAAGGTGCTGTTACCGTTTGGATCCCAGTAGTAGTTGGTGGCGTGCGCCCGATGCAGCGAACCGGCGCCGAACCAAGCAGCGGCGGCAACCACGCCCACCAGCTTGGCCTTGCGCGACTGCGTGGCATTTTTGAGCCAATGACGACGATTGCACGACGACAACGACTTACGTGACCGATCCAACATAACCACTCCTCAAACAGTTAAAAACGAGATGACAACACGGAAATCCTGCAAAACTGATTAAACAGCGACTTCGACTTGTACGTTATAGCACCGCAGCGGTTCAATTGCTGCACATTTTGCGCATTTCGCTTATACTTTTGCGCAAAGCCATGCTATGCTTGCCAATTGTCCCGCTCGATTGGGAATGACCGTGACGACGAATTATGCCCAACATTGCCGTGATCATCTCCTTTGCACCCATTGAAGCCGTTCGGCTGCTTCAGGGTTTGTCGGCAGCGGCTTCCCAGCGGAGCAACTGGCGAATTCACCCCGTGCTGGATATCGATCCGAACTGGCTGGGATGGACGAAATGGTTAAATCCTGATGGGGTTATCGCCCACTTCAACAGCCAGGAAAAGGTCGAAGCGCTGGCGGCACTGGGCAAGCCGACGGTGAATTACCTGTCTCGTTCCTTGCAGTTAAACACTCTGGCCATCGAACACGATGATTACCTTGTGGGACGGATGGCGGCGGACCATCTGCTGGAGCGGGGGTTAAAGAACTTTGGGTACATTGGCCCCAATAACCCGTACAGTGAAGATCGCGCCAGAGGGTTTTCCGCGCTATTGGCGGAAAAGTCCTTGCCGTGCGTTGTCGCAGGCGTAAATGCTCCGGAAACCTCCGACGGCAGTTGGGCCAGCGTTTGGCAGATCCCGTTTCTAGTCGATGTGTTACGGCACATGAAGCTGCCGGCCGGCTTACTGGCGCTTAACGATGGGCTGGCGGTGCGCATTTTGGACGCGGCCATGGAACTCGGGCTAAAAGTGCCGGAGGATGTTGCCCTGATTGGCGTAGACAACAACGAATTGTTGTGCGATTTTGCCGACATTACCCTGACCAGCGTCGATTTAGACCTGTACCGGATGGGTTATGAACTGGCCCAAGCGATGCAGGATTTGCTGGCCGGCCGGGTGCTCAAGCCGGCCCTGGCGGTCATTCCCCCGCGCGGAATCGTGACCCGGCGATCGACGGATGTGCTGAAGTTTAGCGATCCGGATATCGCCACGGCGGTACGTTATATTCGCGAAAAAGTCGGCGGCGGTATCGACGTGACGCAGGTTTTGCAGCACGTACCGGTTTCGCGCCGGTCGCTGGAGCAGCGGTTTCGTGAATTAGTGGGCCATTCACCCGGCGAAGAAATTCGCCGCACGCGGGTACAGGAAGCCTGCAAGCTGCTGATCGGAACGGATTTGAAATTGATCGACATTGCCATGCGCTGCGGGTTTGAATATGCGTCGTACTTCAGCCGGTCGTTTCGCCGCGAAATGGGCATGACACCCAAAGCTTACCGGGCGCAGCATTCGCGTCCGTTCAGCCTGTTGGGCGGCAAGCGCGACTAGCCGAAAGGGTTGGCAGCGCTTGGCAGAGGTGGGCATCCGTGACTTGCGCCAGCGAAGCGAATATCCGCGTGGCAAGCGGGCGCAAGGGATCATCTGCTGCCGACGGGACCACGACCACAAAGCATTTCAACCCATCCACTTGGACTGTCAATCCTTTACACCCGAGGCCGGCTCGGCCAAGACGGTTTCCCAGGCGAGGTGTTGGAGAACCAGGGCTTGTTCTTTGCTAACACCACTATTGGCCCAGGTGACTTTGCCTTCGGGCGACTCGCGGTAAATGCAGGCGTAGTGAACCAAGGAGATAAGGTAGCGCCCGGCGGCAGTCAGGTGAATGTGGTCGCTAAAGGTGAACGACGGGAAGTCCGTCACACCAGGAAACTTGCTGTCGGTGATTTCCTTTTTCAGACGCACCAAAGCCGGGCCGCCCGGAACCATGAGAACCGGCTTGTTTCCAGGAAGCGCATCCCATTCCTTGAGGATCGCCCGGTAGTAGTCCATAGTGTTGACCATGGCGTCGTCCCAGGTCTTGACCTTGGCGGCGGGTATGGGCGGCAACCACGCAATTTTTTCCTCTGGATCCCACGATTGTCCGCCGATCTGGTTGCAATAGGAGGCGGCGAGTTTGCCGTCCGGGTTGAACACGGGATACGCGATCCATTGCGCGTAAAGCCACGGCTGGACATCAGGGTTTGCTTGCCGCGCCAGGGCGATGAACTTGCCCCCATATTCGCCGTCGCGCCACAGCCCGGGTGGGTTGGGGAAAGGCTGGAGGAAGAGGTGGTCCACCTTGGCGGCAAGCACTTTTTCGTAGTCTTTGGCCGCGCCAACAGGATAGCCGAAGCCTTGGCCATTCGCTTTCCAATTGCCGCCGATGCTGATACCAGGAATAGTCTTGAACTGGGTGAGCAGATTTTTACCGCCACTCATGGCGACGGCGTCAAGCACGCCTTTAACGGTGTCGGTCAGGCTATTGCCGATGTGATAAGTTTTGACCAGCGCCGGCAGTTTCTGGCCGGCACCGATGAGATAATTGACGACCGCCACGTTGCTATCGGCCTTGCCCTGCTGGTAGGACATGATGGCCAGGCTCATGTTGTGGTCGATGGTGATCTTTTGGTCAAGTTGGGCAAATTCACCATGCGTGCGGCTGGGTGGGGAACCGTCCGTGGTGTAACGGGCGATCGCGCCGCGCGGCCAAACATGCACGGTCACAGTTTGCGGTTGTTCGTAAGCACCGGCGCCGGGTTCGAAACGGGGTTGGTTGGCCATACAATCATTCCCAAGGTCCAGGCCGACATAACCATCGGTGATCGGTGCCTTAAACGCGGTATTCGGATCGCCATCGAAGGCTTTGTTGGCATCATGATCTTTGCCGTCTTTGCCGGTATCAGTGCCAAAAGCCAGCCCGGTGAGCTTGCGATCACCGGCAAAAAACTCCAGTTCGGCAACGGCAAGAAGAGCGCCGGAAGCCGCCTCAAGCTTCACATAACGATAGACCTCCGTGGTCTGCACCGGCACTTCGATCCACGTGTTATCCTTGGGTGTCTCACTGATCTTGGCCAGTTCGACGAAGCCGTTGGTGGCATTCAGATTGGATCCCGTGATGCGCGCCCCGGTCAGCGCGGCGGCATCGCCAGTCTTGGGCAGAACCCGCACCTTGGTCAGCACCCAGTTCGCCACTTTATCCGGTTCAGCCGCAACCACCGGCTTACTCATGCCCACCAGCAAGCCCCCCCAAACGGCCATCAGGAGGATATGGCCCAACGCGCTCCGCATTATTCCCAGTCTATCGCAAGTCAAATTCATTCTTGTGTTTCCTTTGTCTGGAACGACCCTTGCGCATTTATTAACCGAATTTCGGTCGCTTGGGTATGCCTTTCGTCGCCGATACGCCATTGCCAAGTTCAATCCCTAGCCGCCAATTTACCGTGAAGAACACCCAATGCCGCGGCGGTAAAGGCGGCGATTCACTTACACCGCCACCGGTTCCACACCAGCAGCCAACGCCTTGCTAATCATCAGTTCATACACGGCATCATTCTGGCTGGCTTTCCAGGCATTGCGCCGGCGGATGTCGGCGAACGTTTCACCGGCTCCTTGCTCAAAGCCCATTTCGCACTTGAATTCGGGCACGTCACGCTTGGCTTTGCCGGCATCGTACGCGCCGTGATATTGCGTGATTTCTTGCAGCAGGCCAAAACGATTGGCGTCATGTTTGATGATCCATCCGGCCGGCATGAAGACCAACTTGGCCGTCGTGCCCAGCGCGGCGGCCTGATGGTAAAAATTACGCCAGGTAAGCGTCTCATCGCGAGTGGCGTTGTAGGCCTGCCCATACGTTTTGGGATTCATGGCCGCATAGGCAAATAGCTTGCCGACATCGTCGCGGTGGGTTGACACCCACAGCCCCATGCCGTCACCGCTGCAAAGCACCGGCTGGCCGTTGACGATGCGATCCCAGGCCACCGGAGCGTATTCGAGATTGTCGATCACGCGACCTCCCGGCCCGTAAGTGCTGCTGGGCCGAAGGATCGTTACCGCGAAAGACTTTTTCGCGTGGGCTTCCAGGAAAATCTTCTCGCAAACCAATTTGTTCTTGCCGTAATCGCTGATTGGCTCCTGCGGCCAGGTTTCATCCACCAGCACTTTGCCGGGAGTTTTGACCCCATAGGTGCATACGGTCGAGCAGAAGATGAACTGCTGGCAGCGCCCGGCAAAGGTTTCCACAGCGCTTTCGGCCTGCTCCTTGCGAAAGGTGATCATGTCAATCACCACGTCGAAGGTCTGGCCGGCAAACTGCTTTTTCAGGGCCGGGAAATCATTGCGGTCGCCAACGATGGTTTTCACGTCACCCGGCAAGTTGCTGGGGCGCTGGGCACGGTTAAACACGGTGATATCCGCACCACGGGCGTGCAGATGCTTGATGATGCCGGTGCTGATTAATCCGGTTCCGCCAATAACCAGAGCTTTCATGTGAGTTCCTTTGCAAAGGGTTTATCGAGGCACGGGGCCAAGGCTGCGGTATTGCATGGTTGCGCGCCGCCAGACTTGCCGAAACAATAGCGGCGCTGGCATTTTGTTCAAGCCGCGGACAACCGGAATCTCCCATAGTACACTTGCGCCCTCCCCTTTTGCGATCATCGACAGGTCGTTTTTCCAGGGCAAGCGCTTTTGGCGTCAGCCGCCTTTATCCCCTGTCCCTGAGTACAGGACGAGGGGGAAAATGCCGAGGGGATGGCCCTGGTCATTCTTGGCTGTAGCTGTCGCGATTGGGTGCCACTTGGTATTCTGCCGCAATGTTCGGATCGCACTTGTCTATCGCCGGGGGAATGCACAACGCGCTGCTCGAAGCCGAAAAGCTCGGCTTTGCTACGGTCCAAATCTTCACCAAGAATCAACAGCAATGGCAATGCAAGCCACTGACGGACGAGACGATCGCGGCATGGCGGCAAGAACTGGCACGGCTGGGGTTTGCCAAAACCGTCAGCCATGACAGTTACCTGATCAATCTGGCGTCGGCGGACAAAAAGCTCTGGCGGGCCAGCGTCGATCTGTTTGCCGAAGAGCTGCGGCGATGTGAATTGCTGGGAATCCCTTATCTGGTGGCGCATCCGGGGGCCCATCTGGGCACCGGTGAAGCGGCGGGTCTGGCTCGCGTGGGCGATGGTCTGGAGGCGGCCTATGAGCAGATACCCGGCACCGGTGTGATAACCTGCCTGGAAATCACCGCCGGCCAAGGCACTTCATTGGGGTATCGGCTGGAGCATCTGGCGGAGATCATTGCGAAATTCGATCAGCCTGACCGCCTGGGAGTATGTCTGGACACTGCCCATTTGTTTGCCGCCGGGTATGATTTTCGCGGCCGGAAATACCCCGCGTTTCACAAACAGATCGAGGCCACCGTGGGCATTGCCCGCGTCAAGGTGCTGCATCTGAACGATTCCAAGAAAGAGTTGGGATCGCGCGTCGATCGGCACGATCACATTGGCCAGGGCAAGATCGGCCTGGCCGGGTTCACCGGGTTTGTGCGCGATCCAGCCTTTCGGCAGATTCCCAAGATTTTGGAGACGCCCAAGGAAGATCACCCCAGCGGCCAGCCGTGGGACGCGGTGAATTTGCAAGTGTTGCGCAGCCTTTAAGCAGCGGCGGCGGCACGGTACATGGCCAAAACCTTTTCCGGGGCGACTTCCGCCAGGATGTTGTGAATGTTGGCAAACACGTACCCGCCGTCTTGCTTGAGTATCGGCACTACCTGCGCCACCTGACGCTGCACATCCTCCACACTACCGCGCGGCAGCACGTGCTGGGCATCAACCCCGCCGCCCCACAAGGACATCTTGCCACGCACCTTGTCTTTCCATTCCTGCGGCGTATGCCCGCCGGCCGGCCATTGCACAGGATTCAGGATATCGACGCCGGCTTGGATGAGCATGTCCAGAATGTCATAAATCGCCCCGCAGGAATGCAGGAAGGTTTTGATCTGCGGGGCCAGGCGATGAATCTCGGCGTCGTGTTTCTGGCGGTAGGGCAGGAACAGTTCGCGGAAGGTGGCTGGTGACGCCATCAGCGCGTTTTGGTTGCCCCAGTCATCCGCGTCGATGCCGGCGATATCCACGTAATCCTTAATTTCCGGCAGGATGGCGCGGACGCGCTTCAAGGCGTATTCCAGTTGCAGGCTATGCAGTTCGTGGATGAAGGCCGGGTCTTCCAGGCATAGCATGGGGAACACCGCCACACCGCCGTAACCGTGAATGCAAATGCCCAGTCCCAGCGTGCCCCACAGGAACACCGCCCGGTCGGTCGATTCGCGCACCCGCCGGCAGGTGTCGCGAAGCTGTTTGATCTTGGCATCGGTCGGCAGGTTTTTCTCCAGGTACTCGCGCATGGCTTTCAAGTCCGGCCGCGGCAATTCGCCTTCCAGAATCAGCGCCTGCCCGGCGGATTCGGTTTCAAACACGTGGGCCGCGGGTGGCATGGTCGCCCGATCACCCAAATGGATCGTGCCATCCGGATCGGTGCGATACAGCTTGGGATCACGCACCTGCGCCCCGGGAATGCGGCCATTGAAATCGTAATCATGCCAAAGCTCCGGCTGCTCGAAAGCATTGGTCAAGCCATCATCTTCCACGATCACCACATCGCACCCCAGCGCATCCAGCACATCCACATGCGGCAAAGCCAGCATCTGTCCGATGTCATAAGCCCGTGCCAGCTTGGGCGGCAAGCCGAGTGCCTTACGCAGTCCGGCATAACCGAAGACCGAAATGCCGGTCGATCTCATGCCCGACAAATCTTTGGGCACGCGATCGGTAGGTTGAAAATTCAGCGCGGCGACAACACGTTGGCGAGAGGTCATGTTCGTTCTCCAAACCTAAACGCCGCCCGGATTCAGCCGGCCAGCCACATTCAGGTTGCCCGGCATGATACGCGCCGGTGGATACGCTCACAACCCGGCGTATGTCCCTGGCGTCAAACGTCTGGTAAGCTATCCACCATGCAGTTTCTGTTACATGGATCGATCACTCCCGCCGCCGGCGAAGCCTTGGTCCGGCACGGGCACAAGCTACATTGGCCGGCCGAATCCGGCCTGGACCCCGCCGCCGCCTTGGATCAGGTCTTGCACCTGGCCATCGAAAAGCAGTGGGACTTAATCACCACCGAATCGGCCCTGCCCGGCCTGGTCTTGCAAGGCGGCAGCCATTTCAAACGCAGCCTGGTCTATCTGCAATTGTCCGGCGGCGATGTCGAGCAGGACGATGCCATCGACCGCCTCTTCACCCGCTACCCGCGTCTGGCCCCCTTGCGGCTGTACACCGTGACCGAAAACCGCGTAAAGGTTCGCCAACTGCCCGGGCGATAAGCTTGCGCGCATTGATTTTTACCGTAAGTGCTTATTTCCACAAGGCTTACGAAATCAGCGGGTATTTTTGAGTGAATTTTTCAGATCGGGCTACGTGGCTCAAATTAATCGACAAAGCCGCATTGGCGCTGGCATTTCAATTGTTGAGTACGCTTAAAACCCCCGAGATTGAGGCGAGTTTGAGGGCACTTTCAGCGACTTTCATGGGAGGTTCCGCGAGGTTTCCCGGAGGTTCCCGGAGGTTTGGGGTAGGTTACCCGGCCTTAAACTCATCTGGAGGCCTCTCGACCCCCTCTGGAAGGCCCCAAGAGGCCTCCAAAACGCCCCAAGGTGCCTCCAAAATGCCCCAAGGCCCCCCCAAAGTGCCCCAAGATTTCGGCGGAAAATACTTGCGTCAATCATGCGGCTAGAACCAACCAAAACCTACGCCATTCACGCCAATCGCCACTGCGGCGTGGGAATGCAGGCTCTGACCAATTTGCCTGTCACCAAAGCCATCCGCGTGTTTTCTTCGCTCAGAGCGTTCCGCTTTCGCTTGCCATTGTCAATTCTCCATTATCCATTTGCCGGCAGAATTCTTGTCCACTTCCCATTTGGCCGTACATCTATAGGGTAGATGACACCCATGGCCGCCGACGATCATAATCCGGCTCTGCTCCAGGCTTACCTGGACGGCTCCCAAGCCGCGTTCGCGGCCTTGGGTTGAATCCATCAGACGATCACCCGCCCGCGATACCTCCGCAGCAGCAGCGAGCCGCCCAGCAGCAGTCCGCCCAAGGCCACTTGCGCCGCCAGCACCGATGGCTCGGGGGCGACGGTGGGGCCGGGTAAAAAGCCTCCCAGCGGTGCCGGAGCTGAGCCATCGAAGCCGGAGGGTCCGAAAGCGAGATAGCTCGGAGCGTTCAACCCGGAAGCGAAGACGCGACTCGTGCCGTTGGCACTGAATTCGTAGATGCTGCCGGCGCCGTTAGCTGGTTGGAAACCTCCCGAATCGCCCACAAATAGATCGCCGGCGCTATCAAAGGCCAGGCCCGTTGGCGTATCCAACCCGGTAGCGAAGGTACTTTGGCCAAAGGTGCCATCGCCATTCGGCGTAAACTCAAAGATGCTACCCACGGTGCCCTGGAGGTCGCCGCCGATATCCCCCACAAACAGGTCGCCGCTATCGTCAATGGCCAGACCGCTAAGGCTATCCAGCCCGGTGACAACGGTAGTCGGTGTGCTGCCATCCGGGGCGAATTCATAAATACTGCCGGAGTCGGCCACAAACAGATTGCCCGAGGTATCAAAAGCCATACCCCCCGGGTTACTCAAACCGGCGATGGGATATACCGAGTTCGTTATCAAGTTGCCGCCGGAATCAAATTGATAGACGTTGCCGGAGGTGGATAGGCCCCACATGTTGCCACCTTGGTAATTCGCGCTCTGCGAGGTACACGACATAGTTAGAATGCCGCTGTTGTCAAAGGCGATAGCACCCGTGGAAAACACCCCATTAGACCCGCCGCTGTTGGTATAATTCAGTCCGGCGGCGACAAAGGAAACAAAAACGCTTGGCGCGTTGCCAGGCGTGAAGCGATCGATGCCGCCGACGCCAATATCCGCGACATAGAGATTGCCGGCGTTGTCAAAGGCCAACGCCTGCGGGCAGTTTACCCCCATGACACCCGAGCCAAAGAGGCTGTACGAACCGTCGGCGGCGAACTGGTCGATACGACCCGTGCATCCGGACGATACATATAACGATTGTGAGGGTGGCGGCGGGGCCGGCTGGGCAAACGCCCTTGCCGGCACGAAGCACAACAGGGCGGCCAACGCCAGCATGGCGGTAACAAGTGAATTGCATTCACGCGGTTTCATCATTTCTCCTTTTTTGAATACATCAGGCGATAACCCGCCCGCGATACCACCGCAGCAGCAGTGTGCCGCCCAGCAGCAATCCGCCCAGGGCCACCTGCGCCGCCAGCACCGATGGCTCGGGGGCGACGGTGGGACCCAATAAAGAGCCGCCCAGCGGTGGCGCAGAGGAACCGTCCAGGCCGGAGGGTCCGAAAGCGATTCCGCTGGGACCATCTAACCCAGACGCAAATGTGCTTCGCGAACCGTCTATCGCATATTCGTAGATGCTGCCACCACCAGGTCCATCCAGAGCTATATTGATCGGCCCGGAATCGGCGACAAACAAGTCTCCCGCACTGTCAAAGGCTAATCCCGCTGGGTTAATCAAACCGCTGGCAAACGTGTTTTCGGCGAAGGTGCCATCGTCCTGGGGAAGGAACTCAAGGATGCTGCCGATTTGACTTTTCAAGTTACCAGCGATGTCGGCGACAAACAGGTCGCCCGCGCTGTTAATGGCCATGCCCCCAAGGCCGTCCAAACCGGTTACCACCGTCGTTTGCGTTCCATCCGGGGCGATCTCATAGATGTTACCGACACTATTATAACCATCGTAGCCCGCGACAAACAGATTGCCCGAACTGTCAAAGGCCATGCCTCCAGGGTTGCCGACGCTGTAGAGGGGATAGGTTTGGGTCTGGCTCAAACTCGACAGGCTGTTCGAAGGAAATTGGTAAACGGCGCCGAAGCCAGATAGGAGGATAGCCCAGCCTTGGTTCGTTTCCGTTTCGGTAGTACACGCCAGGTAAAGATTGCCGCCGCTATCAAACGTCATGGCCGGTGCGGAAAACACCTGGGCGCCATAGTTTCCGTCCCAGCGAACATTTAGCCCGGTAGCCGTAAAGGAGACAAAGGTGTTTGGCGCGCCGTTGGGCGTGAACTGGTCGATGGTGCCGGTGCCGACGTCCGCCGCATAGAGATTGCCGTTGTTGTCAAAGGCCAGCGCCTGCGGGGCGTTCACCATGGCGTTGCCGGTGGCGAAGGTGCTGCGGCTGCCGTCCGAGGCGTATCGATAGATGTTGCCGTCACCGGACGACACATATAACGATTGTGCGGGCGGCGGCGGGGCCGGCTGGGCAAACCCGGTGGCCGGAATGAAGCAGACGATGGCCGCCAGCGCCACCAATGCGGTAACAAATGCTCGCAATCCACATTGTTTCATAACAGTCTCCTTTTCTGAGTTTTAATAGTCAGCTAATCGCTAACACCAAGTCCAGCAGAACGAAATAAAAAGTTACACGAGGCCATATCGTACATAAGAACTTGTTGAGAGTTTTCGCCAAAAATACAACTTGCTCCATTCCGTTGTGACTAAGTGAGATTATAATAAGCGAGAATAGATGCAAGGAAAAAATATCAAGAGTGAGAAATCTCGATGGTTCTGAGGGTCAATCTGAGGTGAAAAATGTATGGCGAAATGCGACAACGATAACGCATAATGCGACGGTTGGTGTTTTGTCATGCAACAACAGGCAGCCAGCCATGTGCATTTTGACCATACCCCAAAGGCCCTTTTTGGCTAGTTATCCGGACCTACATTTGAGCGTAAACTCACTAGATTTATTGCCGAAAATCACCAATAGCGGTTGCATTTCTCCGGTTTGCCGCGCCCGCCATGGGTAAACTCGGCCCGTCCACGAGCAGCAAATGAGTGACCATCGGCTATTCGCTCATCCGGCCGGCATGGTATCATTTCGGTAGCCGATGTCGCGGCCAAAAGGACTGGTGCAACCATGACCGTACAACGCGTGAAATTGGGAGGCAAATCGTTTGTGATTGTGCCGGAGAAGGATTTCCGCCGCTTGGAAAAGCGTGCCGAGGAAATCTCCGCGCAGGATCGGGGCGACGTGGCGGAAAGCCGGCGGCGGATGAAAGAGGCGGGCGGCAAGACGCTGGCGCAACTTTGCCGCGAGTTGGCGCTGTGAATTTCACGTTGCTCATCAAGCCGGCGGCCGAAAGACAATGGCGCCATTTGGCCGCGTTGCTGCAAAGGCGGATCATGGAAAAGTTGGCCGGCCTTCGGGCCAATCCCCGGCCGGCGGGTGCGGTCGCGCGCCCCGGCAAGTGAGTGTGTGTGGGAAGGTTAAACCTGGCAGATTGCTTTTCCCGGGTATCAATGGCCCGAACGATGGTATTTGTCGAAATCAACCCAGGTTCCCGATGAGCCGGCCCAGGTGTCGTACCAATTACCGCTGACGCTGCTGGCGCCGTACTGGTAATCGTTTTCATAGGCAATGGCGGGAATCCATTGCACGCTGCCGTCCACAAAGTAGACGTTTACACCTTGATTGATATGGCCAGGGTTGGCATAGCCCACACCGTTCTGTGAGAGGTTGAGCCAACAGGGCATCACGTCGGCGGCCAAGGCGATGTAAGAATGAAAGCGCGTGACCTTGGGATAAGCGCTGGGATAATGGACACCCTCCAGGCCGTAACCGTCCTTAACATCGATGTACAACGGTCCGGGGTTGGTGCTCGGCCAGGTATTCAGTAAAGGCCGCACGCCGTAGCCAAGACTCTCGTATTGGTTCTTGAGTGGCCACGGGTTGCTTGGCGTATTGAATTGAAACAGCGCCGCATCGGCCAGCGGGCAATAAAAGGGCTGCGAACTGGTCATCAGATGGTCATCCATTAACGACTGGGCCATCAGCGTGCGCAGCGGCGTGACGCCATCGGCTTCGCGGCCGTTGCCGGTGGCCATCTCGGCATTCTGGAATACATCGCCCCAGTAATAGCCCAGCGGCATCGCCTGTTGCCAATCGGCGGCATAAGTTGCCAGTGCCATGCCGTACTGCCGCAGATTGCTGGAACAAGTGACCAGGTTGGCGCTGTAGCGCGCTTTGTTCAGTGCCGGCAACAGCATTGCCACCAGCACGGCGATGATGCCGATGACCACCAATAGCTCCACCAGGGTGAAGCCGCGTTGGATGGTTTTCATGGTTCGCTGCATCGCCATCTATTCCTCCAGTGTTCCAGAGTATACGCGTACATATTGGATTTGCATGGCCGAGGGCATGCCATCGTCGATTTGGTCGATGGTCGGATCCTTCTTATCCGGACCCATGCCCCAGCCGTTGGTCGATAGGGCACAGTTCAGCAGGATGTACTCCGGCACGGCACAGATATGTTTGGCGTCGGTGACGTAATAGACCGGTTTGCTATCGACGTAAAAGATCAGGTGGTCGGCGGCCCAGTACAGGCCATAGGTGTGGAACTGGGTGTCGGCATGGGGATAGCGCAGCATTTGCGGGCCGTGGCCGTTGTTGTCCAGGGCATAGCTGCCGTAGGCATGAGGGGCGGGGTCTTTGGGCGTGACCTTGCCGTAACTCCAGATGGTGCCGGAGTGGGAGAGGAAAAGGCCGTCGGTGTTTTTCCAGAAGGGCATGAACTCGAAGATGTCGATTTCGCTGCCGAAGCCGAAGCCGGCATCGCCGGTGCCGACGCGATGGTCCAGGTTGGTGATGTCCGCGCCGCGGTCTGGCAGGAGCCAGAACGCCGGCCAGGTGCCGGCGCCGCTGGTCATTTTCACGCGGGCTTCAAAATAGCCGTATTTCTGGGCGAATTTGCCATAAGTGGTGATGGCGCCGGAGGCGTATTGCTGCGTTTGTCGGGTGTTGCCATATTGATCGGTGTTGTCAGCCTGGCGTTTTTCCACCTTGATGGTGCATACGCCGTTGTTGACGATAACGTTCTCCGGCACGTAGGCCTGCAACTCATGGTTGATCACATCCACGAAGCGATAGCCGGTGACCCACTTGGTGGTATCAAGCTGCTTGCCGGGAAATTCATCCGACCAAGTGAGTTTCCAATCGCCGGGCGGTAGACCGGGCAGGGCAAAAGCCAGATTCTCAATATAGGCCGCCTGCTTGTCGGCGGTGCCTTGCAGGCGGAAAGTGACGGAGGTGATGCCCTTGCCGGAATCATCCTGCACGCCGACGAAGGTGGGCGTGTTGGCGGCAATGACGCCGGCGGGGATGCTCATATCGCCGCCGAGTTTCGTGGCCGCATCCACCGTGCAAACGCTGCCATCGGCCAAGGTGTAGGATACGGGGACTTCGGCGTTCTTGGCTAGATTGAGATCGCCAGGCGAGCGATAGACCACGCCGAAAGACCAGACCGGCTTGGCAAAGGTGAAGGTTTGTTCGACCCAGCCGCCGGCGGATTTGCCGGCATCGCCAAGGCCATCCAGCACGGCGGTGGTGGAACCATCGTCGTTGGTCAGCAGGGTCTTGCGCAGCTTGGCGGTGTTGCCGGCATCGCTGGCGGTGACGGTTATTTTCTGGGCGACTTCGCCCTTGCCTTTGACATCAAACTGGAAGGCAAAGCTGTTGCCGCCAAGATCGGCGGTTGGCTTGGGCCAGGTGGTGAAATCGTAAACAAAGCGTTGCGTGCCGGCGATAAAGCGGAAATCCGCCAGAGAGGCGATGCCTTCCAGGGCATGAGCCGGGGCGTTGGTAATGCCGTCCACCTTGATGAAATCATGGCTGCTGCGCAGGTTGGCGACATCGGCCACCGCCGGCTGCGGCATGGTGACAAACGCCAAATCGCCGGCAGTGATGCTCTGATCGCCCTTGCCTGTACCTTTAACATGGAACGCCAGCGAAACAATCCCCTTTCCCGATTGATCAATCACGCCGACAAAGGTATTGGTGGCGGCCTTCAGCTTGCCCGAGGCCACGCCGCGCTCGCCGATATTGACGACCGTGCCATCGGTGAGCGTGTAGGAAACCGGGCAGCCGTTATCGCCGGCGCCGGGCCAGTGAAAATCATTGAGCGTGAAATCTTCCGGCGAGCGGTAAACCAGCGCAAATGCCCGCACCGGCCGCTCGAATTTGAAGATATGCGCTTGCGTGCTGCTCCAGCCGATATTGCCCAATCCGGAAAGCACGTGGGTCCCAGCGTCGCCGCCATTGCTGCGCGTCAGGATGTGGGTGGGCGCAAACGCTCCGTCGGAAGTCAGGGTGATCTTTTCATCGGTCACGCCTGCGCTGGCCAAATGAAAGCGGAAGGCATAGCTGTTCACGCCCAGGCTGTCCTTTTCGCCCGGCCAGGTTTCAAAGGAGTAGACATACTGATCGGCCTGCGGCAAAGCGCGAAACTCGGCCAAGGTACACAGCCCCGGCAGGGCGGCAACTGCATCCGCGGCAATGTTCTGCGGCGCGGCGAAATCATGGCTGGCGGAAAGATCGAGCGGCTGCCCGGCCGGTGCGTCGGCGCGGGAAATCCCGACGACGCCCAATACGCAGAAGAGCAATGCCGCTAGGAATATTACTTGAGGCTGAGCTTTCATGGGTGCCTTACCTGCCTTGCATCATTAATTTCCAAACGTGGCCCGGCCCCAACTGCCGCGGTCACGCGAGTCGCGGGCGGTGCCGTTCCAGGCCAACATGCGGCGGCCGTTGCCGCCATCGTCTACCACCAAGTCAAACAGAATTTCCTGTCCCGGCTTGGGCGTGAAACCCAGGGCCGAAAAAGGAATCGCCGCCTCAATCGTGTAGCTCTTGCCATCGGCTCCAAGCACCACTGCCGATTGACCCTTGTAATCATTGCGCGGGGCATTGTTGAAAAACATCGGCGCGTGCTTGGCATCGCTCTTGTCGCCGCGGATCAGCACCTGGCGATCGCAAAAACGCAGGCTGCCGATTTGGTCCAGGTCTTCGTAGCCGGTAAACAGTTCCAAGCCGTCGGCGGCCCAGATCGTATCGTCCTTCATCTTGTTCTGCATCGGCGTGGGATCGGTGATCTCGGCAAACACATACAGGTTGTCTTTGTCCCATGCCAGCCAATAGTTGGCTTCCAAATCCTTGGCGTCCTGGCCCATGACCAGGCATTCCGGGCCGATGCGCGTGGGCGGCACTCCGGGCCAGGTGGTGCGCTGGCCGTCCATCACCACGGGGTTGGTCATGTGGCTGATCTGCACCACTTTGTGTCCGCCATGTTTTAGCGTGAAGCGCGGATCGTCAAACACAAACGCCGGCCGCTGGCCCAGCACTACGTTGTAAATGTCATAGTTGGTCTTGGTCACCTCGGCCAGGAATTCCTTGTAGGGGCGGTCGGCAACGTTCACCAAACCGGTGTTGGCGCCCTCGCCGCTGAAACCTTCAAAAAATCGCCCGGTGCTGGCTTGGTCGTGGGCGATAAACCACTGGATGCCCACCACGAAGCCGGTGGCAGCGGCCTGCTCGACATAGTTGCGATAAGCCAGGCCGCGCTCGGCTTGATTGGCCACTTGCGTGCCGCCGCTCAAGCCCTGATCGCGGCAGGCAAAGTAAAACTCACTTAGCAGCAGCGGCTTGTTATCCGCCCAGGTATGGATGCGATTGAGGAAATCCTTGTCCACGCCATAGGTGTAATAATTGACGCTGATGACGTCTTCATATTTGGCGGCGGTGCGCACCAGCGTTTCACTGGTGGTGGTGCCGGGCATCCAACGGTCGCCGATCAACAGATGGTTGGTATCGTACTTGTGGAAAGTTTTGGCGATCAGGCTATAGCGTGCCTCCAGGAATAGCTCGAAATACTTCTGCATGTCCTGGCTGGCGGGTTTGGTCGTCACCGCCAGCGGCATGTCTTTCAGATCATCAAAGCTGGCCGCCTTGGTATCCCAGGCGGTATTGAAGGCGTCGATGGTGGCATACTGCTCTTGCAGCATCTGCACCAGCCGGCGTTTGGCGGCAAACTTGCTGCCTTTCAAGCCGGGGATGGCTTTGGGGATATCTTCCATCAACGGCTCGTTGCACAGAAAGTAGCCGATCAGCAGCGGATCATTGGCCTTGGGGGCCAAGCCCTTGGCCATGCTTTTGTCGAGATTCTCTTCGATGTTATCGCTGAAGGGATCCCAAACGCCCTTGACCGGCAACGAGTCGGCACCGCCGACAGGAAGAAACGTGACATAAGGGAAACTACTCTGCCGCACGGCGGCTTGCTCGGATTCATCACCGGCAAACGCGAAAGCGCCGGCGCTGTTGTAGCCCCATTTCCGCAGCCGGTCGATCCACCGCTGGGTGAACGTGCCGGTATTAAATGGCTCGCCATATTTGCGGATCAAGTTGGCCAGATAGAAGGAAATCACGCCCGGATCATTGGGCCGCCAGGCGGTGGTGAAAGTGGCATCCGTGGCCGGCGGCAACCATTCGTAGATGCGTCTGCGCCCATTCACCGTCGTGTAATCATCGCACGGCTGGATGCCGCACATGCCAAGTTGGAAAAATGCGTTGCCGTCAGGATCGACCAACACCTGGGCATTGCCGGCTTTTTCAATGTGGAAGAACCCGGTCTTTTTGAGATTGTATTTTTCCCCGCTGCCGGGCAGGCCGCCATATTTGTCGGTCACCGGCGGATTGAGCGCGGCGAAATAATCCTGATCGCGCTGCACATCCTGCTTTAGCTCATCTTCGCTCTTCACCTTGTCGGGAAAATCCTTGGGCACATGCTGGCCAAAGCGGTCGATCAGGATTTTCGTCTTGCCGGTGCTGCCGGGCGGGGCGTCCAAAGTCAGCTTGAATTCCGGGTTGTCGGCCGGGATGCTCACCAGCGCGAACCAGCTATACATCGACCAATTCCACTCGCGGTTGTCCTGCACCTGCTGGAACGTCCCCAGCGGGAAACCGCCCAGATTAAAACCCGCACCGCCGGGGTGGATCACCGCGAATGCTTGCGCGTTGCCTTGAAACAAAAACGGCTTGGCGGGTTTGTCCTGCGGGAACGGCTGCGGCACGTCGCCATTGATGGCATATTTGCCGCCGTTGCCGAAGGTGAAGGGAACCAGCATTTGGATGCGGAACTGCTGAACCTGCGGCGGGAGATTGCTGAAGCGAATCGTTGCCGATTTGCCCGCTTCCACGCGGATTTGCGCCGTCGCGCCGCCGGTGTATTTCAGATCTAACGATTGGCCATCGGCCGCGTGCGTGATATCGGTCGGCTTGGCGGGATTGAGGCCTTCAAGCAATGGCCCTTGCAAGATGAAGTTGCCGGCGCTGCCGGCGTGAATCTCCAAACCTTTGTCGCCGAAGGCAAAACTGCCATGTTCAGCCGGCGCATCTGCCGCCATCGCCGGCGAAAAAAAGCCCGCGACGCAGGCCAGCCAAGCTAACACCAAAACGATGCCACGGGACATGCACTCTCCTTTGAACTGCACGGAAACCTACAGCAATCCATGTACTATGTCAACACAATAGCCAAGCCTTTCCATTCATGTTTCCATTCTGTTACATAATGCTAAGTCAACTGTAAGTATCGCTGTAGTCAGCACTTACCGCGTTATTTGCCATTCGTGTAATGGCCAATTACCGGAATGCGATGGGGCGGGCTTACGAATGTTTTGCAATGATATGAGTGATGGTCTATAATCAGCCGCCACGGTATTATCCATAACTTTGTGAGCTTCAATATGACCATTGCCATTGCCGACGAAATCCAGACGACCGGCCTTAGTCCCATGGTGGCGCAGGCGGTTGCGTTTACCAAGACATTTCAGCGTTTCCTCGATGCCCCGCCGGCGATTCGCGAGGCTATGTGCCTCCAGACACAGTACCCGGCCATCCTGGGCGAGATTCGCGCCTGCGATTTGTTCGCCGGGCGGCGCGGTGGCAATCGGCCAGTTGTTTATGTCGGCCCGATCTGGTGGTGTTCGTTTGCCGGTGGCAAACCCGGGGCGCGGCCGGAAGGCAAGCAGGGGGGCTACTGCTTCGATTTTGCCGCCCTGGACAAATATACCCAAGGCGAGGCGGATCGAGCCGCTTTGAGTGAGTTGGCCGGCTTTTGGGAAGAGCATTACACCCCGATCAAAGTGAGCCAGCAGTGGGATACGCACCTGCGAACCTACGTTCGCGGCGACGGACAAATCACCGGCGGGGGTGCCGGCTTTGCCGTGGCGTTGAATTTGGACAAACTGGTGCAGCGGGGCATTCCGGGGTTAATGCAGGATGTCGCTGCGCAAAAGGCCGTGGCGGCGCCCGACAGCGAACCAGCCGCCTTCTTTGAGGCATTGGCTATCGCCCTCAAGGTGTTGGTGGACGTTTGCCAACATTACCGCGACCAAGCATTGCGCCAGGCCGACCAAACCACGGATGCCAAGGATCGCCAGCGTTTGCAAGCGATCGCGGACAATCTGTCGGCACTCACCCAGCGACCGCCGGAAACGTTTGCCCAGGCGATACAACTGGTTTGGCTCTACACGCTGCTGAGCGGTTGGCAACACCCCGAATCGCCACGGCTGGATGTGGCGCTGGGCGATCTTTACGCGCACGACATTGATGCCAAGGTCATTTCCGAAGAGGACGCCATCGAACTGATCCAAGGCATGTGGCGGCTGTACAACGAGAACGGTGACGCCGCCGTCTGCCGCATCGTGCTTGGCGGGGCGGGCCGGCGCAATGAGGCCAATGCCAATCGCTTTGCGATGGCGGCCATGGAAGCCACCCGTCGGCACCGCAAAGTGACGCCGCAACTGACGCTACGGTTTTACCAGGGCCAAGACCCCAAGCTGCTGGATAAAGCGTTTGCGGTTCTCGGCCAGGGCGTCACCTATCCCATGCTATACAACGACGATGTGGTAGTCCCCGGCGTTGCCAAAGCCTTGGGTGTTCCAGCGGAAACCGCCCAGCTTTATCACCCGCTGGGTTGCGGCGAATACATGCTGGCCCATTGCAGCCCCAGCATCCTCACTTGCGTCTGGAGCGTGCCCAAATCCATCGAAGCGGTGCTGCACAATGGTCAAAGCTGCCAAGGCACATCGATTGGCTTGGCGACCGGAACGCTGGACACGCTGGATACATTCGAGAAGTTCTACGCGGCCTTCAAGCAGCAAATCGCCTTCACCGCCGATCTGGGCGCACGCCTCTATCAGGCCAGTTGCCAGGTTCTGCCCAAGCACGTCGCCTATCTCTACGCCAGTTTGTTAAGCGACGATTGCGTGCGGCGCGGCCGGGCGCTGCTGGATGGTGGCGTGAAATATGTTGGCGCGTGCATCATGGGCCATGGCTTTACCAACGCCGCCGACGCGCTGACGGCCATTCGCAAATTCGTCTACCAGGAAAAACGCCTGACGCTAACGGAACTGGTCGCCGCGTTGGACGCCGATTTTACCGGCCACGAGGCCACGCAAAAACTGCTGCTATCCGCCCCCAAGTTTGGCAACGACAACAATGAAGCCGATCAAATGCTCGTGCAAATGTGGCGTGACATGAACGCCGCCACCAAAGCCGCCGGCACTCGCGCCGGCCTGGCCTTCCTCACGGTTAGCAGCGTCAACCCCGGCGGCTACTGGGCCGGCGCATCCTGCGGCGCCACCGCCGACGGCCGGCACAAAGGCCAGCCGTTCGCCATCGGTCACGCCCCCACGGCCGGCCAGGATCAGGCCGGCTTGACCGCCCTGTTCAATTCCGTGGCCAAGGTGGACGCCGACAGCGGCGGCGCCACCACCAATTTCAAACTTTCCCCCGAGTGGTTCCACACCGCCAAAGCCCAAGCCGCGGCCATGTTCAAAGTCTATTTCGCCAAGGGCGGCCAGCAGGCCACCATCACCGTGGTGAATCGCGCCGACCTGGAAGCCGCGCTCAAGGAGCCGGAAAAATATCCGCACGTGCTGGTGCGTTTAGGCGGCTGGTCGGCCCGCTTCATCGACTTGGAAAAGACCATGCAGTTGGAAATCCTCCGCCGCACGCAATATTGAGCGCTGACAGCCTCCCAAATAATCGCCAACCGGACGCGGTTGATACGAAACCGCCGCAGTCACCACCCATCGGCCGAATTCGGTCATGCCTGTTCGCAGCAATTCGTCATTTGAAAAAATAAAAAATATTTCGCCCGTCGTATCCTCCGCAGGCAACAATACTTACGCCAACTCGCGCCGACGCCCCTGCCGGCGAAAACCCGAAAAACTTGCCTGTCCCGAACCTATATTAGAGGGACCGATGTTTTTTGGTGCCACCGTGCGAACCGACGCCGGTGTGGCTGGGTTGCAGAAGGAGTTGCCGAACGGAGCTATGTCGCGTTAATCCTTTCGGCAAAGTTCGCCGCCCCCCCTGGCGACACGCCCCCCATAAAACCCGCAGAAAACCGTGTCGCCGTCGCCACCCCCATGGCAAGCAATCACCGATCCGGTGATTGTCGTAGCGGGTTTACCGCGGAGGTCGCAGAGGGACGCAGAGAAAATGCCGCATTGCACCGAGCATCCGGTTTGAATTTCTCCGCGTTCCTCCGCGCCCTCTAGCGCAGCGGGCGTTAATCACGGCATCGGCAAACCCTTTCAATCCGCGATCCCCAGCTTGGCCTCATCCGCGTTGGCTTTCAGTTCCGGCGCGTACAAGGCGCTGGCGCGGGTGGGCAGGGCGCTGAAGGTGCCGGGGATTTCGGCGCGCAGGCGATAGGAGACACTGTGCTTGCCACGCGCTAGCGCCCGGCAGAAGAAACAGACCCGCTCATCGTGCAATTCCATGTAGGCGTTCAGGTCGTTGCCGTTGTAACCGCTGCGCACTTCCATCGGTTCAAAGCCGGCGGCTTTCAGATCTTCAAACAGCAGGTATTCGTAGTCGTTCTTGGAGTCGATCTCCAGTTCGACCTCGACCAGATCGCCGCTCTTGAGCACCGCGCCATCGGGCAAATCCTGGCGGGTGTATTTCTCGGTGCGCTGTTCCAGCGCCTGGCCGTGGGCGCCTTCCACCTTGGTTTTGGCGTCGGTTTCCACCAGCTTGTAGAACTTGCGCTGCACTTTGATTTCCAGCCCGGCTTTGGTGATCGGGTCTTCCAGCGTGAAATTGGTGAGATAAGCGTTGAAGTAGAGCGGGCCGGTGCCGGCTTTGACGAAACGAATCTCATGCTTGCCGGCCGGCACCTGCTCACCGGTCAGCACCAGCTTGTTGTCGTAGCTGAAGAGATTGGCGGCGTTGATCGCCACCTCCTTTTTCTTCACGCCATCGATAAACACGCCGACAGTTAGATCGGGTTTATCCTCGCCGCTGGCGCGGATGTAATCGGCCAAGGCTTCAATACAAACTGCCGTGTCGCGCGTGCTGTCCCAATAGGAACCATGCTTGCGGTTGGTGATGAGATACTTGGCCAGGCGCGGGGCGATCGGTCCCTTGGGATCGATTTTGGCCAACAGCTTGAGATAGTAGCCGTTCGACTCGGTTTCGCTGCCATACCAGCACCACCACCAGGTATCGGCCGGCAGGCGCAGGAAAGCGGTCTGGTTCTCGTTGTCCTGCACGACATACTGCGCGCAGTTCTGGAGGATCATGTCCAGCTTGTCCTTTTCACCTTGCTGGAGCAGCGCCAGGCCAAACATCGCCTTGGCGTACACCGACAGTTCGTTGCGGTCGCGATAGACAAAATCCATCATCGCCTTGTCCTGCACCTTGCCATCCGCCAGAACCATGTAGACCAGGGCGTCGAGGTTATCGGCGTGCTGTTTCCAGGGATCGGTTTTCGTGGCGAAGTTTTTCAGTAGCCGGATTTGCTCGGCTTGATAATTCTTCAACCACTGCACGCCGCGATCCATCACTTCCGGTTGGACGGCGATGCCGTTGCCTTTGGCAACTTGCAAACCATGCACCACCAGGGCGGTGGTGTGCGGCCAGGAATGTTCGCCCCAGCCAAAGAACCATCCCCAGCCGCCATCGCCAAGCTCCATGGCGCTGAGCTTGGCCATGCCGGTGGATGCCATATCTTTGACGGTGGCTTCGTCAAACACGGGATTGCGCTCGCTGACGCCGGGATTCGGCGGATTCACGCGCTTCCAATCTTCGGCACGCTGCTTATCGTCGCCGATTTCCTGCGCGTTCAGGTTCGCCTGCTTGTCGCGGATGTCCTTCAGATCCAGGTGCATATCCAAGAGCACCTTTTGCGTGATGACCGTGGGCAGGAAGCGGTAGAGCGTGGCATCCGTGGTGTCATACGGATAATCCACCAAGTACGGCAGCGCATCGACCATCGCCATCGCCACGCTGGGCGAATAGCGGATTTCCAGCCGACTGTTGGGAACCAGCCGCTCGCTGGGCACGACAATGTTGAGCGTGGCGGATTGCTCTTCCGGCCGCATCGCGCCGGCGAAGGAATCGGTCTTCAACATGCCGTGGATGTAGGCGGGGAAGGGCATTTCCATCGCATCCGATTCTTCATCGGTCAAGGCGGAAACGCGCACGGTGGGCTGGCCGGCTGATAACACTTTCACGGCGAAATCAACCCGTTTCTCGCCGTTGGCGGGAACGGTGATCGTCTGCGTCAGCGCCGCCGGAACATCGCTGTCCGCGGCCAGCACGCCGCTGTTGCCCAGGTCCAGCGTCACGCGCACACTCTTATCGGTCTTGAGGTAATTGTGAACATTGGCCGAGAGTATGACGCGATCCTTCTGCACGAAAAATCGCGGGGCCTGCAAGCGGACGATCAGATTCTTGAAGGTGACGACTTCGGCAGTGCCTTCACCGACGCGCGTGCCGTCGCCCATCGCCCACACGCGGGCTTTCCAGGTAGTCAGACTTTCAGGCATGGTCAGATCAACCTTGGCGGTGCCGTCGGCATCGGTGAGCAGCGTGCCTTTCCAAAACGCGGTGTCGGCGAAGTTGGCACGCACCGTGGGCTGGACATCGGGGCCGGGGGCGGCAGGGGCATCCGGCGCGGCTTTGGCGGCATACAACAAATCCACCGCATCAACCGACGCGGGAGCGGCTGCCATCGGAGCGGCAGCCCCCCTGAGACTGTGCATTACAGCCCCGCCAATCGCGAAACCGCCTGCCCCACCTCGCTGCATCATCCCACCATTAAAGGTAACCGTCTCGTCGTCATAACTGTTCAATCCTGCCAACTTGTCGTTGAACACTTTATCCAAATCCGCCACCTGATAGCCAAACACGCCCAGATAGCTCATCACGATCGCACCGTTTGGAAACACCGCGGCGCTGCGGTGATCAAGGCTCGATTCCGTCCGCGGATAATGGTTGCGCCGCCACTTCCAGAAAAACGCCTTGATTTCCGGCACGTTCGACCCGCCGGAAATATATTCCACCGCCTTGTCATAAATGCTGATGGCCGTCGTCCCAACCACAGGCTTGCCATCGGCATCGGTCAGCTTGAAAGTCACGCTGGCCTTGTCGCCCGGCTTGTATTTGTCGCTCGACGGCGTCACCTGCACGTTGATGACCCGGCTTTCCGGCGGTACCACCACATCGCGGTCCTCCTGATAAACCTTGCCATCACCAATGGTCACCGCTTCCACGAAGAAATTCGGCATGTCTTTCTTGACCACGCCGATGTCTTCCACCGTGCTCTTGCCGGTCAGGTTGAGGATTTTCGGCGGCAGGTACACGCCGTTGCTGGGCCGCTCAAACAGCAGCACCGTGGCATCGGCACGGTTGGTGTTGATCAGCAAGTGTACGCTATCGCCGGGCTGGTACTCCTTTTTGTCGGGGATGAGTTCCACGTCGTTGAAGCGGAAATCCTTGCCGTCAAATCCCGGGCCGCGAACCAGCAGCACGTAGCCGCCTTCAATCGCGTGGCTTTTGTCATCGGTCAAGGTGTAGCTGAGCCGATATTGCCCGGCCGCGGCGGCCTTGATCTGCTGGCGGGCCTGGCCATCTTCATTGGTGTCCACCGCCCATTTCTGCACTTCGGTTTCCACCGGCTGGTTGTCTTTGTAGGCGATCTTGAACAGTTTCAACTCGCCGGTCCCCTTGACCGGCTTTTGCGCCAAGGTCTGCGCGCGGAGTTCCACATCGACGGCGTCGCCTGGCTGGAAATAGCCGCGATTGACCCAGACGTAAACCTTAAAGGGTTTGCGGGCCACCAGCACCTCGCCTTGGCCGACGATGGTGCGGCGCGATTCATCGGTCACCTCGGCGGTCACCTGATAGCGGTGGTCGGTGTTGCCGAACAGCGCCTTGGCCGGGCCGGTGTCGATTTCCACTTTCACCGTGCCATCGACGCCGATGGGGACTTCGTTTTCGGCGACGACTTCCGGCTGGGCAAAGCCGCGGCCCCACCACCAGGCGATCGGCCGCAGGCAGCCCCACTCGCCAAAGCCGGGATACCACAAGTAATCCTGGCCAAACCACCAGTAGCCGGGTTCATAGAACCAATCCCAGCGCCCGATGGGAAACCAGCCGGAGGCGTAGCTGCTGCGCAGCACTTTGTATTTCACCTTGGCGTTGTGTACCGGAGCGCCGAAATAATATTTGGCCGCAATGGTGGCGGTGATCTTTTCGCCCAGCATCACCGGTTCGGTGGGGGCGTCCACCTTCACTTCAAATTCCGGTTTTTTGTATTCCTCGACGCGGAAAGTTCCGCCGCCCATGCCCATGATGTTGATCGCATAGACGCCCGGCGTGGCATCGCGCGGAAGGGTATATTCGCCTTCCATGCCGCCGTAGGCATCGGTTTGGTAGCTCTTTTCCTGCTTCTTTTCGTTACGCGGATCGTTAATCAAAACGCTGTGAATTTGGTTGGCAAACGGCGATTTGCCTGCCTGATCGTACTTGGCTTGCCCCAGCCAGATTTTGTACTTGACCGTTTGCCCCGGCCGATAAACCGGGCGGTCGGTTATCACGAAACATTTGTTTTGATTGTACTGGGCATCCATTTGGCCCCCGTCCCAAATGTTGTAGAACCCGCAATAAGCACTGCGGCCCTCGGCGGTGTTGGCAGTCACCATCCATTGGAAACCTTGCGGCTGGCGGTCCCCGCCAATAACGCACTGGCCTTGATCGTCGGCGGCATCGGTGAACTGTTTGGTGTTGATCTCATAATGGTTGCCTTCGATCCACTTCTGCTGGTAGCCGAAGAAATCCAGCTTGGCGTTGGCCAGCGGCTTGCCGGTGACGGCATCGGCCACGTAGTAATAACTGCCTTGTTCCAGGGTCTTTTTGACGATGGCCGTGTCAGCCATCCACAGCACGATCTGCGAGGTGTTGCCGCTTTCCATGTGCGCCGCCAGCAGATACGCGCCGGGCTTCTTGATGGGGACTTCCACACGCACCCGCCGGTCAAAATGCTTTTCGCGCGGCGTCAGGTCCATGTCCCATTGCGCCGCCTGCGGGCCGAGATATTGCTTCTGGTTTTCCGTGACCAGCCGGTAGCCGATGTTGCTGATCTCGACCTGCTGATAGTTCAGCGCCTTTGGATTGGCTTTGAGGTAAGTTTTGACGTCGGCCAACAGCTTGGCCACGTCAATCTCGGTGGCGGTGAAGCTGATTTTCTTGCCGTTGCGGAAAATCAGCGAGGCATGCGCGCTCGGCCCAACCGGTTCGGTTTCCAGCGGATCGAAATTGCCCCAGTTGCCAAGGATTTGGTCCAGGCGCTGTTGCCGCCAGCCATTCGGCCCCGGCCCATAGATGGCGATGGCCTGCTTCCAAAATTCGGCGGAACGGTCGTATTGCTGGCGGTTTTCAAAAATCTCACCCAGGGCATTTGATGCCTGTTCGCCGCTGTCGCTCTTGGGCGCATCAGCCAGTTGCTGATATAGCTTGATGAAGTTGAATTCATCGGGGAGCTTAAATCGGCGGATGCCCACCGCCAGCCGCGCGATGGTTTCGTCTTCGGCCAGGGTGCTGACGGCATAGGGGCCGCTCTCGTTTTTCTTCTCATCATCGGCACTGATCCGGCCCAGGCCGTAACCCGCCATGGTCTGCACGTCGAATTGTGCATGCAGAAAATTCGCCAGCGCCAGCGTGGCCCGCTGCCCCATTGCCGCCGCCTGGGCCGCCGCCTGCTGCAAGCACCAGCGCCAACGCTGGCCATCGGTTTGCGATTCCTGCCAGCTTTTGGGGATGGCATGATACACCGGCGTGCCATCGGCATTGGCCGGCGCGCCCTGCGCGGTATTGCGATAGAGCCCATTGCGATCTTCATAATCCGGCAGGGTGGTCAGATCGCTCAGGTATTGCAGCCGCCAGGCGTTGCCAAACCAACCCGCCCGCGCTTCCAGCAGCATATCCGCAAAGGACAAGTAGAATTCACCCAGATCATCCGTCTTGGTTTCCCCCGCCTGCTTGGCCATGGCCAATTGCATGAGTTGCAACATGCGGATGCGGTCGCGCTCCATGCAATTAACCCACCGCCCATCGTTGCCGCGCCGCCCGCCACGGTAAAACTTGCCGGCGATGATGAAGCCGTAGTTCGCCTCGTTCTGATACGACTTGGCCGCGGTCCACAGCAGCCGCCAGTTGTCGCCATGTGCCGCGACCGTCTTCTCGCGGAAATCATCCACCTCGTCTTCCCGCCCCAGCCGGTCCAGACAATTGATGCCGCGGCTCAGATCATCGGAAACCTCCGCGGCATCATCCGCCGGATCAACCGCCAACGCCGCCAGCGAGGCATACGCATCCTTGAAATTGCCTGCGGCCATCGCCCGATGCGCCGCCAGGCGCATCTCCGGTGCCGCCGGCTCGGCCGCCGGCAGCGAGTTGATGGCCAACAGAACGACCGCCGCCAGGACGAGGCCCACGAAAGTCTTGGTTTTCATAACGCCGTTTCCTTTCCCACCGTATGTTACCGCTTTTGACGCCGGGGAGGTGATTTAGTTCCCTTGACGCGGTATATTTTTTGTGGAAAATATCGTACCGCGTGGGGCGGATGCGATTGGCCAAACCCGCCACGATGTGTTATACTATATCGATATGCCCAAGTTGCTTTCGGCCACGAAGCATTTCAAATTGGCACAGCAACTGCGGAAGTATGTCCGCGGTTTGCAGCCGGGAGATCCCTTGCCCACCGTGCTGGAATTGCAGGAAACCTTTAGTGTTTCCCAAGCCACCGTGGAACGCGCCATGGACCGCCTGCGCCGCGAAGGGCTGGTGACCCGCCCGGCGGGACAACTCCGCCTGGTGGTGGCCGAAATCTCCGATCCGGCGACCCAGCGTATCGCCTTGATCCGGCCGGATTATCCCTCGCCCACCTTTGAAGAACTGGCGCGGGTGATTGTCGATGCGGGCAAAGTCCGCGATTGGGCATTCGATCTGGTTAGTTACCGCAAGCTGGAAGGTTTAAGCCTCCGCCGCGCCATCAGCGACAACGATGCGGCGATCCTGCTGCCCACTTCCGAACCGTTCCCCGCGCAGCTTTATGCCGCCCTGCGCCGCCCGCCTTGCCCGATGCTCATCATCCAGGATCCACCGCCGGATTTGCGCATTGGTTCGGTCCGAATCGATGACCGCCAGATCGGTGAACTGGCCACCAGGCACCTGATTGAGTTGGGCCATCGCCGCATCCTGCTTTTCCTCAGCGAGCCGATGGCTCCATCCGGGCAATTGCGGGCGGATGGCTGGCGGCAAACCATGACCGCGTTGGGCGAGCCAAACCTGGATGAATTGGTGGTTGATCCGCAGGTGCATCCGTTCGACAACAGTATGTATGCCGCCTACCGGTATTTCAGTGAGTGGTTGGATAAACCGCACCCGCGCTTTACCGGGATATTCTGTGCCGCCTGGACCGGCGCGGTGGCGGTGATGCGGGCGCTGCGCGAACATCGCATCCGCATCCCGCAGGATGTGAGCGTGGTGGGCCACGGCGGCGAGGGCAGCATTGCCCCGTTCCTCTTTCCCGCTTTGACGGCGGTGGAAACGAACTTACAAGTGTACGGCCATAGCGTTGTCGATTTGCTGCAAAAGCAATTAGACAACCCCAAGGATCCCGTGCAGAGCGTGGTGGTGCCCTCCAAACTCGTTATTGGCGGGACCACTGGTTTGGTTCTGCCGTCCGCGGGTGCGTGATACCATCGGCGGCGGCTTCAAACCCCAAAGGGGCGGCATTTTTCCGCCCAAGCCGACCCTATGGCAAAACCAGAGAACATCTTTCAGGGCTAAGAATGGCCCGCCGGAAGTGTCCCGCACCCAAAAGCAATTGCCACGCCCGTGCCCCGTTGCCAATGCCCCTTCCCCTTGTACAATCTTGGCATGGCCACCACCCATTCGCGCAAGGACTACCAAGCCGCCATCGCCGCCGCCGTGGATGCGCCCTCGTTTATTTCCCAACTGCTGATCGACGCCCTGGAATGGCCCGTCCCGCCGGATGCCAGTCTGGCCGAAATCGCTTACGACTACACCCCCGACGAAGTCGGCGCCCCCAAACTCGATCCCAAACTCGCCGCCGGCATGATCCGACAGATCGTCCTGCCCAAATGCCCCTGGGGCATCTTCATCCTCGAATTCAAACGCCCCGATGTTTTTACCAGTGGCCGCGGCCTCACCACGCCGCTCCGCCAGCTTTTGCACGGTTTGGTGCATCATGGCCGCCGCAACCCCCGATTGCCGTCCTTCCACCGCGAACATCTGCTGTTCATCTGCACCCACGACTACAAGTATTACCGCTTCGCCCATTTCCGCGCGCCCGCGGATGATTACAAAACCCCGCCGCTGGCCAGCTTCGGTTGGGGGCCGGGCGATTCGATCAAAACCGTCGCCGAATACAACCTGCCGCACCTGCTTTACGCCGGCCAAGTCGCCAGCGTCGATGACTGGACCGCCGCCTGGACCAAAGCCTTCGATGTCGAGCGCGTCACCAAGAAATTCTATGTTGAATACCAATCGCTGCACGACCGCTTCAAGCAAGCCGCCTGCCACGTGCGCAATGCCAACGACCGGCCGTGGCTGGCCAGCGTCGTGCTCAATCGCCTGATGTTCGTTTACTTCCTGCAAAAGAAAGGATTCGTCGATAACGGCAATCAAAGCTATCTGGAAGAAAAATTAGCCGCCTGCAAAAAAACCGGTAAAGATCGCTTCTACGCGGATTTCCTGGCGCTGCTCTTTTTCGAGGGTTTCGCCAAGCCCGAAATCAAACGTTCCGCCGCTGCCAAGGCCATTCTCGGCCATATCCGCTATCTCAACGGCGGCCTGTTCCTGGAACACCGCATCGAGCAAGAGGCCCGCGCCGCCGGTAAGCCCATCGACTGGCCCGATGACATTTTCGCCGCCGCCTTCGCCTTCTTCGCCAGCTTCAGTTGGAACCTGAACGACATCCCCGGCGGCGAAGACAACGAAATCAACCCCGACGTGCTCGGCTACATCCTGGAAAAATACGTCAACCAAAAAGCTTTTGGCGCTTATTACACCCGCCCCGAAATCACTGATTATCTCTGCCAGCGCACCATCCACCGCCTGATCCTCGATGCCGTCAACACCAAGGGCAAACCCCTGCCCGGCGTGCCGCTGCGCAACTTCGACACCGTCGCCGCACTGCTGAAAAAGCTCGATGAAAACCTCGCCACCCGCCTGCTGGAGGAAATCCTCCCCGGCCTGGCATTGCTCGATCCGGCGTGCGGCTCCGGAGCCTTCCTGGTTGCCGCCATGAAAACCCTCATCGCCATCTATGCCGCCGTCTTCTCCTGGATCGAATTCCACGGCTCGCAAACCCTGCGCGCCCGCCTGGACCAAATCCGCGCTGCCCACCCTTCCCTGGATTATTTCATCAAGAAAAGCATCATCACCGACAATCTCTTCGGCGTCGATCTCATGCCCGAAGCCGTGGAAATCGCCCGCCTGCGACTCTTCCTGGCCCTGGTCGCCAGCGCCGATAAATCCGAACAACTCGAACCGCTCCCCAACATCGATTTCAACATCATGGCCGGCAACTCGCTCATCGGCCTGCTGGATGTCAAACCGGCCAAGTTCGACCAAGGCAAGCTCTTTGGCCTGACCTACGAACAAATCGTCGCCGACCGCGACCGCAAGCTGGAAACCTATCGCCACACCGCCGCCTACGCCGAAGACCTCACCGGCCTGCGCGATGGCATCACCGCCATCAACGATCAAGCCCAAAAACAGCTTAACGACCTGCTGCTGGACCAGTTCAACGACCTGGATATCAAGTTCGAACAGGCAATCTGGGACGACAAAAAAGGCGCCGCCGGCAAACCGATCAAACGCAGACTGGCAGCGGCCGATATCGACCGCCTGCGGCCGTTCCATTGGGCGTTCGCGTTCTCAAAAGTCATGCGCCGCGGCGGGTTTGATGCGATTATCACCAATCCGCCGTGGGAAGTATTCGAAGCAAGTGAAAAGGAATTTCTCGAGGAAATGTTCCCTGAGATGCGGCCGGCGGAAATAAAGCGGTCGGATTGGGCCGACGAGTTCACCAAACGCGTCAAATCCCCGACCGTGCGCAAAGCATGGTTAGACCGCGAGAGCCAATTCGCGCATGTCTCAAGTTGGTTCAAAGGAGCTGCGGACTACGCCCACCAGCAGCCTCGCGATGAGAACGGGAAAGTCGTCCCGTCTAAGCTAAACCTCTTTCGCCTTTTCGTCGAGCGTTGCTATCGGCTCCTTCGGGATGACGGGTCGTTTGGCCAAGTGATACCGTCAACTCTGTGGACCGGCCGAGGCGCGCAGGGCTTACGCAAACTACTGCTGACTAAGACCGAGATTACGGGTTCATTCGGATTCAGGAATACAAAGCTGATCTTTGATGGCGTTGGAGAACAGGAAGAATTCTTGGTGTTGACGTGCCGGAAAGGCGGGACCACCACCACATTTCCGGCCACCTTTATGCGTGAAGACCTCGCGGAACTTGAGCGTTTTCCTGCCGATGCCCAGGCGATCTCGGCGGAAATGCTGCACCGCGCTTCGCCTGTTTGGTTGAAGTTGCCGGAGCTATCAACGGCGACCGACATCGATCTACTCAAGAAGCTTTCGAGTTTTGCACGTCTCGGCGGTAAAGAGAAAACCGACTGGGCTTTGTCTTTATATCAAGAGATCAACATGTCGGAGGTCAAGGTTCTTGTGCGCAACAGCAACGCAAAAGATCGCTTGCCGGTTGTCCAAGGGGATAACATCCACCAGTTCGTATGCGACACTCGCTCAACGTTTCTCACCATCGATGAACCAGCGGGACGGAACAAGATACTCGGAAGAACGGCGGATGTCGGGCAGTCGCTCCGCTATCAGGGTTTTAGGCTGGTCCACCAGAGGATCGCGCGGAAAAATCAGCAAAGAAGCCTGTCGGCTACGATAATCCCACCACAGCGATTCTGCGCCGACACGGTCTTAACACCGCGAGAGGCGCTAGCGTCGCAGGTTAATTTGTTCTTGGTGGGGATGCTTAACTCATACGTTGCCGACTTCCAAATGCGCATGCGTATTACGTCGCACCTGGATAAACATTTCATGGATGAGTTGCCTGTCCCCCGTCTGACCACTGGCGACGCCGGCTTCGCCGAAATTGTCGAGCGTTCGGCGAAACTGATCTGCACCACGCCGGAGTTTGATGACTTGGCCAAAGAGGCGGGGCTGACGGCAAGGAAAGCGACGGCACCAAAGCCCCCACCCCAACCCTCCCCCGGAGTACCAGGGGAGGGGGAAAAGATGGTGTATGGTGTGACCGATCCGGCGGAACGGGCCAAACTGCGCGCGGAACTGGATGGGATTGTCGCCCATCTTTACGGCTTGACCGAAGCGCAATTTGAGCATGTGCTGGCGACCTTCCCGCTGGTGGACCCGGCCGTGCGGGCCGATGCGCTGGCCGCCTATCGCAAGCTGATCGAGACCGGTGACGCCGCACGCTATAACCCCGACCTGCCCAAGCCGCAAAAAACCGGCGCGGCCATCGCCCCGGCGGATCAGGCGGTGCTGGAATTGATTGCCGCCGGGGAATCCAAAACCGTGGAATTCAAATCCACCGCCCGTTTCAACGTCAAGGCCAACCAGCCGGACCCCAAGATGGAACGGATCATCGCCAAGACGGTGGCGGCGTTTTTGAACACGGCCGGCGGCACGCTGCTGATCGGCGTGACCGACGACGGCACGGTGCGCGGCTTGGCCGACGACTATGCCACCTTGAAGAAAGCCGACCGCGACGGCTTTGAACTGTGGCTGATGCAAACGCTGCTGAACGATTTCGAGAAAGACGCCGCCGGGCAAATCAGCATCAGTTTCCACGCCCTGGGCAAGCAGGACGGCGACGCGCGTCCCGGCGTGTGTGACGTTTGCCGGGTGGATGCCACCGCGTCGCCGCGGCCGCGATTTGTGAAGGAGGATGGCCAGGAGAGATTTTACGTGCGTACCGGCAACGCCAGCAATGCCTTGAGCATGAAGGAGATGTTCGCCTATTTTGCCCAGCGATGGCCCGGCGCGTTTACCGGCGCCGCGGGCAAATAATGATGTCTTCGTTTAGCCGGCCCGTACACGGGCCGCGAGGGTGTCCCGGCGGCAGCAACATAGCAATAAACAGGCAAAACCGCATTTTCGACCTCGAAAAAAGTAGCAGAATGTAGCAGGATGTAGCATCGCTCCCCCGCCACGCGTGTGCCGTTGGCAGCTAATGTTCATTGCCATCGTGTCACCCTGTCCCCCTGGCATTTTCCGCTCCGCCAGCGTCAATTCCGCACCACCATTGAAATCCCAACCCCGGCAGGCCATAATGCCCGCCCTTGCTCGCCAGCCGGCCGGAAGTTGCCGGCGGGCCGGAAGTGGATGGTGACGGAAAAAATTCCCGGGCGTGTACCGAAGTGGACAAACGGGTCAGACTGTAAATCTGATGGCTCTGCCTTCGTAGGTTCGAATCCTACCGCGCCCAATTAAATCACGAAAAGCCACGGGAAACCGGGGCTTTTTCAAATCGCGGCGCAGAAAACGGCGCACCGGCGGCAGATTCAAGCCTACAACGCATCATCGAAGCATGGCCCCGGTTGAGCGCCGAACAACGCCGGGCAGTGCTGGCGATGCTGGCCGATATGGTAAAATGAACTTATCGGGACGGCCGGCTTGCTACCGGCCAAGCGATCCTGGCGGGCTGGCGTGCTTCACCGTCCGCCGCCCGCCCGGATCGGCCCGAAGAAAGACGGTGAAAAAATGCAAAGCGATGCAATTCGAGAATTGGCCGGCAGGGTTACGGCTATTGTCAAGCAAAAAGATTTTTGGTGGCTTCCGTTGCCGGAAATCGGAATGCCCGCCACGGCTGGGGAAAACTTGGCGTTTCAATTCAACTTTGTTTTGAGGCAATGGGACACGGTGAAGTTGAGCTTGTGCGTTGCCGGCAACGGATCGGCCGCTGAAGTGGTGCAAGGGAAAATCGACGCCGCACTATCGGAAATCAAAACCCTTTGGGGCAATCCGCCTAAGCCGGGAGTGATTGACTTGCGGGCATTCAACGCCATGCGGCGATTGGCCAAGATGCTTTCCCACCTGGCCGATGAAATCGACGGCCGGCCCGGCAAGGCTACCACCATGCCATCGGCTGGCGATTGGCTGATGGCTACCACGCTGGCCGATATGGCAAACCGGCTGGGCAACGTCGGAATAAAAAAGGCGCGCACGATGTTGAAGGGATATGACTTGAAGCAAGCTGGAAATCGGCAATCGTTTACATGCCGTCTGGACACCATGCCGCCCAACATGCGGGCGAAACTTGAACAAGGCCGGCAGGTGAAAAGTTAAAACTGCCACCAACTGCCGCCCACTCATTTCGACTGCCGCTAACTCGGGAAGTAGCACGCTAATTCCGCCGCAAATCGGCCGAATAAGTAGGTATGCAAACGCTGCTTACCGCGAAAGACATTGATGATCTTTTCCGCTATCCAAGTGGCCGTACCGCACGATTGGCGCGTGCGGGCCGTATCCCCTTCATTACTTTGCCGGACGGTGAAATCCGGTTTGACCAAACCGAAATTGAAAAACTTTTGACGGCCGCCCGTCAACCGGAAGGGACGGTGCCAGATGGCCACCGCTGAACCCACCCCGCCGGCAATCGCGCCGCTGGCCGTGGATAAGGCCACTGCCGCCGCCATGCTTTCGCTTTCGGCCCGCACAATCGACCGGTTACGCGAATCCGGCCGGTTGCGGCCGGTTGAAGTGCGGGCTGTCCAGACACGCCGCGGCAAGCGGGCGGGCGGGGCGGGCAAAATCATTTTCGCCGTGGCGGAATTACAACGGTTTTTGGCATCGACAGGGGGCGGGCGATGACCAATAACACCTGGCCCAGCACTACACCGGATCGGCCCTGTCCGAAGTGCGGCAAGCCAAACCGATGTAGAATCGCGCCGGACGGACGGGCCGGCATTTGTTGGCGTAGTGGATCGGCGGAAGTTTGGCACGATGGCCAAGTCACGATGCCGCCGCGGCGACGGGCCGTGGCGTTGCCGGCAAAGACATTCGCCACGCCCGAGGCCGCGCTTGCCGACGCCGGCCGCTGGATCAAAGGCAACTTGGTGGCTACGTGGGTTTACCCTGGCGACGTGCTGCGCGTTGGACGATGGAATTTACCGGACGGCAGCAAATCAATGCGCCCTATTCACTGCGTTGCAAATGGCTGGAGTGTTGGCGATCCATCCGGCCCGTTGCCGTTATACCGGGGCGACGCGCTTCCGCCGGCCGGGCCGGTTTACGTTGTCGAGGGGGAGAAATGTGCCGATATCGCCGCGGGCATCGGTCTGCCGGCCGTCGCCAGTGCTCATGGCAGCGCCGCCGCCGGCAAAACAGACTGGCAACCCCTGGCGGGCCGGGACGTGGTGATTTTGCCGGACAACGATACGCCTGGCCGGAAGTACAGCGCCGATGTTGTGGCGATCTTGGCGGCGCTTTCACCGCCGGCCCGCGTGAAAATTCTGAATCTGCCCGGCCTGCCGCCGGGTGGGGATATTGAGCAATTCGACGCGGCGATCGGTGGAACCGCCGAAGCCACCAGAACGGCAATTGAAGAACTGGCAACTAAAACGTCCTGGCTTGAATCGGACGGCCCGATTCTTACATGCCTTGCCGACGTGCAATCCAAGCCGCTTGCCTGGCTTTGGCCGGGACGGATACCACTTGGCAGGATTACTTTGCTGGTGGGCCGGCCGGGCGAAGGCAAGTCATTCTTCACTATTGACGCTGCCGCGCGCGTCACGACCGGCACACCTTGGCCCGATGGTTCACCATGCCCGCGCGGATCGGTATTGCTGATTTGCGGGGAAGATGATCCCGGCGACACAATCCGGCCGCGGCTTGATGCCCACCGGGCCGATTGCCGGCAGGTGCATTTGCTGAGTATGGTGCAATGGCGTGATGAAAAAGGCGAACGGCATGAGCGGATGTTTACCCTTGAAGATGTCCGGGCCGCTGAAATCGCCTTGCAAAAACTGCCGGGTTGCAGACTGATTATCGTTGATCCCATCGGCAGTTTTTTGGGCGGTTCGACCGACGCCCATCGGGATAATGAAGTGCGGGGCGTTTTATCACCCGTTGCCAAGTTAGCGGAGAAATATGGCCCGGCCGTGCTGATTGTCGCCCATCGGCGGAAATCCGGTGGCGGTTTTGCCGACGATACCGCATTGGGTAGCCGGGCATTTACTGGCATTGCCCGTGTCGTTCACCACTTATCCCGCGATCCCAACGATAAAAATCGGCGGTTGTTGCTGCCTGGCAAGAACAATCTGGCCCGCGAAGGCGACGGCCTAGCTTTCACGATTGCCGGCGATCCGCCGGCCGTGTGCTGGGAGCGTGAGCCGGTGTGTATGTCGGCCGACGATGCGATGGCCGCGGAGCAAGACGGCCAGCGGCATGGCCCTGAGCCAGCGGCCCGCAACGCCGCCGTGGATTGGCTGACAAATCTTCTGGCCAACGGCCCGGTTGCCAGCGGTGAACCAAAAAATCCCGCCGCCGGGACAATTCGCGCCGAAGCCAAGGCCGCTGACCTGGCTTGGCGAACGGTTCGCCGGGCCGCTGACCAGATTGGCGTTTTGCGGCAACGAGAGCGGTTTACGGGCGTTTGGCAATGGAGATTGTCACGTGGGAAAGTAGTTGGCCAAGTGGTTGGCCAACATGCGTCTAACTGTGGCCACTTGGACAACTTGGACAACAAGGCATAAGTCATGGTTAGAAAACCACTTATAAAGAATATCACTTTGGCGCTTGTCCAAGTTGGCCTAGTCGTCTGTCTTAGGTGCGATCTTGGACAAGTAAAAACCGCTGGGAAAAAATTCAATGAATAATCCAGACCCGAAAATTCCACCTGTACAACCCTGCATTATTTGCGGTACGCCATGCCGCGGTATGGCGGGCATCCTGGAAAATTCGCCCGCTGGCGTGCTGCTGTTTGAAGTGCCGGTTTGCGAATTATGCTTTGACCGGCATGGCCGGTGCGGAGCCTTGGGAATTGCTGATTTTATTTTCGGCCAGCGGCGGGCGGAATTTGAGCCAGTGGCAATTTGTTCGGACGATATCGACGTGGCGGGCATCCTTAAAAAACTGGTGGGGGAAGCATGAGTCGATTTAATGCCTACCGCCGCCAACGCCAGCAACGCCAGCGATTTATTTTCGGCCGGGCCGATGTTCGCATCGGCGGAAAATCCAACGCCGGAAAATGCGTCCTATGCGGCCCGGCGGGAAATTCCAAAGGTTCTTCCCAGCGTGGAAACGCAGGGAGGGCCGTGGTGGAATCGAAGGCTATGACTTTATGCCCTTCTGAAAAATCGGATTTTCCAAAATTGATGCCCGCAATGGAGTTTACACGATGACAAAACCTAATTTACAACCCGATGATTTAATTTCCGTCGCCCGGTGTGCCGCGCTGCTGGGGATTTTCCGCCAGCAACTAGGGAAAGAGTCACACCGCCAAGGTTTTCCGATCCACCACGTTGCCGGCAAGCGACTTTGCCGCCCGGCCGAAGTTGCGAAGTGGCGGGAAGGGGAAATTCGCATCCGCAAGACTATGCCGATTCTGGCAAGGCCGGCAGCGGTTGCCATGCCGCAATGGGCGATCAATGAACGGCAACCAGCAACAGCGCCGGGTATTTTCATCGGCGTGGCGGACGTGCAAGCCGCGCCCGGCGATAGTCCGTACTCCGCCGCCGTTTGGTTGCCGCCCGAACTATTGAAAGAGTTAACGCCGGCCGATTTTCAAGGCATCCACGCCGCGTTATCCGCCGGGATCTTTTTCGCGGTGGAAAATGCTTCGCTTGCCCGTGGTGAATCGCTGAAGCTGCAAGCCACGGTAGGCTATTTTGACGATTTGTTAGAAGACGTTTGGGGCGGGCCGTTGGATCGCGCCTTGCGATTGACGATAACCGCCTGGGCCGCTGGCCGTTGGCCGGGCCGGGCCGTGACGTTGTTACAAGCAAAGGGGGCGCAATGAAATAAATCTAGCAGTTGCCGGCGACGTGTTGCCGCCGGTGGGTTTAGTCTTGTTTTGGAGAATTATAACATGAGTATATTCGATAGACTCGCGGCGATTACCGCGAAAAAAACAGGGACGGCAAAACAGCAAATCATGCGGTTTGCCCGCGTGGTGCATAGTGGCAAGGAACTTTCCGATAGTGAGATTGTCACCCTGGCCGATGCCTTGGAAGCTACGAAATGGACGCAAGCACACTTTGCCGAATTACTTGGCCGGCTGAAATCGAAAGCCGACGCGGAAAAAGCGTTGGCGAACCTGGCCGCGGCCGAAAAAGCCGTGGCGGATGCACAATCAGAATTTGACGCCTTTATGGCGAAAAACAGGCCTGTTTTCGACCGGATTGAAACGCTAAAAGCGGCCGTTCAACGGGCCGAAGAACTGAAGTCTTCCGCCAGCATCGTCGCCAACAACGCCGTCGGCAACATTGCCGCGGCCGATGAGTTGGTTGCGAAATTGGAAGCGTAGTTTTGCTGTACCGGCGGTGTGTTGCCGCCGGATGTTGGCCGGGGCGGGCGAAAGCCAAGCCCGCCCTGGTTTTTGAAACTTTTATTTTGAGGTGTTCGATGAGCGTGAAGAATGAAGCGGCGAAATTAGTTGCCGCGCGAAACGAGTTCGACTCCATTGCGGCGATACGGGCCGCGTATGGTTTGCCGGCGACGGCGCTGCCGGGCAACGCCGATTACGAAGCGGCGGCCGAGCGCTACGCTTTGACCGATCCCGACGCCGGTATCGGCCTGGCCGACGTGCGGGCATACGCCGCCCGGCGATTTGCCACCGACGCGAATTTCCGCCGGCAAATGGGCTGTCGCAACAGCGATGCGACTTCTGCCGAGTACCAGAATGCCCTGGAAAAATTCGTGCAAATCGAGTTGAAGAGTAGGCGCGAAGATGCCGCGCGTGCGGCGAAGAAAAACGCCCGCTAACCGTCGCCCGTCGCCAGCGGCCCGCGTACAATCACGCCGGCCGCTGGCTTTCAATTTTCAGCGGCCGGCCTGGCTTGCGAATTTTCACCGCGGCAAGATCGGCCGCGCGAAGCATGTAGACGTGGCCAAATTTTTGGGCATTGAGTTTGCCAGCGGCAATCAAGGCCGTGACCCGGCGGGCGGTTACGCCAAGTTTTGTTGCGGCATCGGCGGTAGTTAAAAGTGCTTTCACGGCAAAACTATACCGCACGCGGATTTTATTGACAACGCCCCTTGCCAAATATGCTGCGCTCGGTATAGTTAAACGCAACGCCGGCAACGGGCCGGCCGAAGATCGGAAAATAACGGGCCGGTGAAGCAATGGAAACCACGGTTGAACAAGTGCCATTTATGGTGTGCATTTCGGCGGAAAACGTGCTGGTGAAGATGCCAGCGGATATTTACAACCGCCTGGCCGCGGCGGGGCGGTTTACCCTGACATTCAACGCCACGCCAACGCCGGCAGACTGGCTTACCGTTGCCGATGCCGCCCGGATTTTTATCGACGACGTGGATGCTGGGCACACGCTGGCAACGGCGCACACAAAAATTAGCCGGGCAATCGACCGCGGGAAAATTGTTGCTGACAAATCGAGTGGCCGGAAAATGATTGACCGTTCTGCATTTGCCCTATGGTGTCAAGCAGAGCGGCGGAAAATCAATGCCCGCGAAAACGATCAATCTATTGCCACCCGGATTGAACGGGTATGCCGGGATCGGCATATTGATGATGATGAAATCAGACAAAGGACGGTGAATCATGGCAAGCATTTCCAACGATCCAAACAACCGCCGTGGCGGGAATAGCCGCAAGCGGATTTTGTTCATGGCCCCGGACGGCAAGCGTAAATGCGTCCGGCTTGGCCCTGTCACGCGGGCAAGCGCCGAAGCATTCAAGAGCCGGCTGGATACCTTGCTGGCGGAATTGCAGACGGGCATTGGCCCGGATACCGCCAAGTGGCTTGCGGAGCTACCGGACGAATTACACTCCCGGCTTGCGGCCGTGGGGCTGGTGAAAAGCCGATCGCGCCAAGCAATGACACTGGACGCATTTTTGGCCGAATACTTCAAGGCAATCACCGTGAAGCCGGGTACGGAAGCCGCATACGATCATACCCGCCGCTGTTTGGTTCAATTCTTCGGCGCTGGCTGCAATCTGCGGACAATCGGCCCGGAGGAGGCAGACAAATGGCGGCAGGCGATCAAGGCCGGCATAACCACCACGATTGACGGCAAGCTGGCCGACGATCCAACAAGGCCGCTGGCCGATGCCACCGTGGGCCGTCGCGTTGGCGTGGCCCGGCAGATGTTCAAGCTGGCCGTCAAGTGGAAGCTGATAAGTGAGAATCCCTTTACCGATGTTCAAGGGGGATGCCAAACCAACAAATCGCGGATGTTCTTCATCGCCCGCGATGTTGCCCAAAAGGTGATTGACGCTTGCCCGGATGCACAATGGAAGCTGCTATTTGCCCTGAGCCGCTACGGTGGCTTGCGTTGCCCGTCCGAACACTTGGCGTTGAAGTGGGGCGATGTAACTTGGAACACCGTGGACGAAAACGGCAAGCCGCGCGGCGACGGCCGTATCCGTGTGCCAAGCTGCAAGACGGAACATCATGCCGGCGGGGATCATCGTTTTATCCCGCTGTTTCCTGAGTTAGAGCCGTACTTACAAGCTGTTTTTGACGAAGCTGAAATCGGGGCGGAATACGTTATCACCCGCTGGCGGGGAACAAACAGCAATCTGCGGACGGAGTTGCTTCGCATCATGGCCCGCGCTGGCGTGAAGCCCTGGCCAAAGCTGTTTCACAATCTGCGGGCAACCCGGCAAACCGAACTGGTGGAAACCTACCCCCTTCACGTTGTCTGCGCTTGGATCGGCAATAGCCAAGACGTTGCCAAAGACCACTACTTGCAAGTGACCGATGCCCACTTTGCGACGGCGGCAACCATGCCAACGCCGGCCGTGAATCCGCCGCGGACTATCACGGCAACCACCAGCGCCGGGGCCGTCGCAATCGCGGCGCAAAACGCGGCGCATTTGGCGGCGCAGACGCCCCTAGACGGGTTTGGACACGGTTTGCCAGACAACCCGGAAAACATCACAAAAGGCCGGGAAATCTGCGAAAATCCCGAGAATACCGAACTTGCCGGGGCATCCTACCGCGCCCAATAGACTGCCCACCCTGACTTGCACTGACACCCATGGAAGTATCTGGACGGGCTGGGCAATGCCCGGCGCAGGCGCACGATCGGGCGATCCCTATGCCAACGCTCAATCCTTCGCATTGCCGCCGGTTTCGCCGCGTAATTCCTGTAGAAACGCCGCGGGCGGCATCACGCGCAGCCAGGGAAACTTCGCCCGGAAATCCGCCGACCACGGGATGCCGGGGTTGGTCAGGTTCAACAGATGTTTATCGCGCGACGTAATCACGTTGGCGCCCGTAGCCACGGCAAGATCGATGTACGGGCCATCGTTCGGATCAATCGGATGCGCGAACACCACCGGCGGGTTATTCACTGAATTTGATCCCCAGTTCAGGCTCGCGTGCGGCGTGCGTTTCCTTTTCGAGTAACTCGCCCAATTCCTCTTCGGTCATACCCGACTGCTGGAAAAGAATCGCCGATTCCCCGCTGATTTCTTCCAGGATCGTGCGTGCGGCGTCCCGCTCCAAGAGGCGGGCGGCGTAGCTGCCCAGGTCCAGTCCCTGCGCGCGTGCCTTTGCCGCCAGCCGCGCCTCCGCATCAGGACTCAGTGGTATGCTCAAGGTCATGGCTATCTCCCAAAGCCCTATTTTAGCACGCGAACGCGGCTTTGGCACTATACGTGTTTAAGCCGATGGTGCAGGTTCCTTATTCTTTGCTATGCCTGTCAATCCCACATGCAGGGCATGCACGGCCAGCAGGATGTATTCGCGGCGGGCGGCGGCGAATTGTTGCAGGGCGGCGGCGGATTCGCTGAGCACGATCCAAGCCTGCGGCGTGAAGGCTGCGGGACGGACGGAAGCCATGATGCTGCGCAAGGCGATGACGCCGGCGTCGAAATCGTTGCCGGCAAAGGCGAAGGCGCAGTGCTCCAGCAGGGCGTGCATTTGCGCGGCGGGGATTTTGCTGATGGCGGGGCGGGTTAGGCGGGTGCGGACGGCCAGGAGCACGCCGCCAAGGGTGTCGCCGGGTTGGTCGTGCATGCGCCGCCAGAGCTGGAGGGCGGCATCGTCGCGGCCGATGAGGGTGGCCACGCCCAGGGCGGCCTCGCGGCGGCGGTGAGCGGTGTCGGGGCCGGCGTCCAGTTCACGCAGCAATTGCAGCAGGTCGGGGATGGCATCCTGGCGGCCCAGGGCAGCGATCGCCGAGCCGAAGGCTACACGCAGGGCGGGATCGGCTTCAGTGCGGAACATCGTCAGCAGGCGGTCGGCGGATTGACTGTCGCCCATCAAGCCCAGCGCGCGGGCCACCTGGGCACGCATGGATTTGTAGGGGGAATCGAGCAGTTGGCGCAGGGCGGGTTTGGCGGGTTCGCCGCCAACGCGGCCCAGCGCCCAGACAGCCGCCATTTGCAGGCCGGGGTCGGCGCCGCGAAGGAGCTTGATGAGGGCTTCGGTCAGGCGGGTGTCGCGCACGGTGCGCGAGACGGAAACGATGGCTTCATAGCGCACGGCGAAACTGGGGTCGTCCAAGGCTTCCATCAATTCGTTGACGCTCAGCGGGCTGCGCGTCGCGCCCAGCTTCTGCACGATGGCGATGCGTTTTTCTTCCAGACCGGCGTAACGGAACGCTACCAGGCCGGTGGCCGTGGCGAAGGGATCGCCTTGCAGGAACAGGCCGACGAATTGGCGCACGCGCACATCGCCGCGGGATGGCAGGCTGGCCATCAGGCACGCGGCCACAATCAGGCAAACGATCAAACCGAGGAAAAACGGCGTGAACTGATCGATGACCACCGGGCCAAATTGGCCGTGCAGGCCGGACAAGCGCTGCATGACCCAGCCGGCCCACAGCGGGCCGGAGCCGACCATCAGGCCGGCCATGCAGGTGTTCAGGCCGATGGCCGCGGTGCGGTGGGTTTGCGGGATAAGGTTGATGAAGAAATAGCGGTAGAAGCCGATCACCCAACCGATGCTGACAACTCCCAGCATGAAGTAGAGCGACCCGGCCAGGAGCGGTGACCACTCACTGTGCCGCGGCATCAGCAGCAGGCCGATGGGGAAGAAGACGTGCATGCTCAGGAGGGTGACCATCAGCGGCTTGCCGCCATAGCGGTCGGCCGCCCAGCCCCAGACAAAACTGCTGGCGAGCGATCCGAGCATCAGCACGGCATCGAGCATGACCACCTGGTTGGGCGGCAGGCCGACGTGGTCTTTCATAAACAGCGGGACAAACGGCAGGGTGGCGAACCAGCCAAAGTTCACGGTCATGTGGGCCAGCAGATGCCGGCGATAAACCGGGTCGCGCAGGGGCACCAACATATCGCCCAGCGCGATTGGAAGTCCCGGCTGCGGCGCGCCACCGGGCACCCAGGCGTAAAACAGCGCGGGGAGCAGTCCAAAAATCACCGCCAGGCCAAAGAACTGTTGGAACCGCTGCACCGGGGCGTGCGTTCCCAGAAAAAAGCTGATCGCCAGGATCGCGCCGGCGCCGCACAGCATGGTCACGATCATTTGCCGGGCGGTGTAGCGGCCGCGGATTGCCTCGGGGATATATTCGATGGACCACGGCCCGCCCATGGAATCGGCGGTGGAGCGGAACAAGCTAAACGCCGCCAGCAATGCGGCCACGAACATAAACGCCGCCGCCGGCCCGTGGTGGATGGCGACCCACGGCGCGGCGATCATGCCGGCCAGCGGGAACACCCGCAGCACGGTGAACAGCAGCGCCAAGCGTTTGAACCCCAGCCGCGCCCCCAGTTGCGAAGTAACCGGGGCGATCATCGGCCCAAACCCCAGCGCTGCCAGCAGCACGCCCATTTGCGTCGT
>Ga0316217_10000664_pt1 | contig 47608 bp, 33 predicted proteins | sample 1anoAmetaG_FD_203633 | JGI IMG/M metagenome (GOLD analysis project Ga0316217, IMG submission 203633) | Freshwater microbial communities from Trout Bog Lake, Wisconsin, USA - 1anoA | ecosystem: Environmental > Aquatic > Freshwater > Lake > Hypolimnion/Profundal zone | place: USA: Wisconsin...
ATAAAGCCAAAACAGCGAGAATTGGTGAATTGTGGTCTCCAAAGTGACTTTGATGACTAAAATTATTATAAAAAAACTTGCCATTGGCGGTATTATAAACTACTTGTTCAAACAGCAGTTGATCACCCGAAGCGTCAAGTAAAAAATGTTCATAATTCCATATGGCAATTCCAATAAATAATGTTGAATAGACTATAAGGATAGCAAATAATATATATAAACCTTTATCACTAACTTTAAACCCTGTCATCATGTCTCCTTGGCGAAAAATTGCAGTAGCTTTCAGCCTTATCCAATAAATTCAGCTGTTCTATGGAAGTAGCGAAATGTAAGGTTGGTAGCCTTAATCCCTTGGAAATGTGATCATTCTCCGATTCTCATCCCCTGGTCCCGATCACCCTCTTCATCTCGTAAATAAGTTCGTCAATGGCGAGTGGTTTCGACACATAGCCGTCGAATCCTTCCGAGAGAAAGCGTTCTCTCTCTCCGCGCAGCGAGTATGCAGTCAGTGCGATGACCAGTTGGTGAGAGCCTGTCACCTGTTCCTTCTGGCGGATTTCACGCAGGGCTTCCTCGCCGTTCGTTACCGGCATCTGAATATCCATAAAAACAAGGTCGAAGGTGCTGTTTTCCAAACATGATAAACACGCGCTCCCATTCTCAACCACAATGACATCATGACCCAGTTTACGGAGTAACGTTGAGCCGTATATGATATTTATCGGATCATCCTCGACAAACAGTATCCGCTGTGGAAGACCATCCCAAGTATCTGTCGCATTTTGAGAAACTGCATCCGCAGTTAATAAATCCGGAATCAGCGAAAATGGCAGGGTAGCCTTGAAGCAACTGCCAACACCCGGTGTACTCTCTACCGAAATGCTTCCTCCCATTAATTCAACCAGACGACGACTAATTGTCAGGCCAAGGCCAGTGCCTCCAAAATTGCGGGTGGTAGAACCGTCTTCCTGGGCAAACGGTAGAAATATCTTATCGTGAAACTCCGCAGAGATGCCGATGCCGGTGTCGCACACCTCTATCTCAATGAGTATGGAAGAATCGTGCTGTTCCAGAACCTGCGCCGAAATGGTTATGCCCCCCTGTGCCGTGAACTTGACTGCATTTCCCAACAGATTGAATAAAACCTGTTTGACTCGTAGTTGGTCTCCCATTAGATTATGAGGAACGTCTTCGGACACATTCATATCCAAAGAAAGACCCTTTTTAAGAATGGCTGATTGTTGTGTCAGGACAACCTCTTTTATGCTGTTGTGCAGACTAAAGGGGGATAATTCGATCTCGACCTTTCCGGCCTCAATCTTGGAAAGGTCGAGAATGTCATTGATCAGGGATACAAGATTGCTGCCGGAGACCTTGAGCGACTCAACGTAACCACGCTGTTCCTCGGTCAGTCCGGTCATCGCCAAAAGATGTGCCATGCCGACGACACCGTTCAGTGGAGTGCGGATCTCGTGGCTCATGTTGGCCAGAAACTGACTCTTTGCTCGATTGGCAGACTCAGCCTGTTCCTGAGCTTTCATACGTTCCGTCATCTCATGTTCGAGTATTTCGGCTTGGGAATTGAGGTTTTCTTCGGACTTTTTAAGTTCGGAGATATAGATTTCAAGCTTATTATTGGCTTGGGTGAGATGCCCTGTCCGCTCCTGTACCAGCACTTCGGCACGCTCCCGATGTGTCAGCAATCCGTTCACGTATAGGGTCAGGAGGGTGGTTATCAAAAGACCTGTCGGCAAAATGACGAGGAACCATAAAGAAATTTTATCGGAACTGTAACCCGGTGTGGCCGAGACATGGATATTCCAACGACGGCCTGCAAATTCAATAATGTGATCATGATCTAACGTTGGGAAAAGAAAGGCTTCGAAACTAAATATCCCGGCTTTTGCGGACCTGGTGTTGGGTACCCACCTATGTAGTGTTTTTTCTTCGAGTGGCGCTGAAAGGTCTTCCAACACCGTATTCAGCTCTATTGTCTTTGTCTGCTTAATTGCATTTTCCAACATGTCGCCCGCACGAAATACTTCAAGCGCAAACCCGTCGATTTTTTGGGTCTGCCTGCGAACCGGCACAAAAACCAGAAAACCGAACTGTTTTCCTTTTTCCTGAATAAGCGTGACACGAGAGGTGGCCTGCGGACGTCCGCTCTGCAATGCCGCATAGATTGCATCGTGCCTCTGCTTATTTGAATACAAATCGAAACCGACCGCCTTATCGTTTCCCAGCAGTGGCTCGACGTAAAACACGGGATAATAGAAATCACGCAACGCAGCAGATATCAATTCTCCATCGGGCGCGCGTTCGCGTATTCGGTAGCCAACCATACCTTCACGTTCGGCAGCGGCCTCCATTTCAGCACGTTTATTCGAATCGACTCTGGGAATCCATTCAACAGCCTGTACGCCTTTGCGTTCCAGCATCGGTTTTACAAACGCCCGGAAGGAGTTTCTGTCAAAACGAGTTGTTCCCTCAATAAAGCGCCGTAGCGCATCAAGCTCTAATAATTGAGCATCAAGATATTCCATAATTGAATTGCTGCGTATTGCTACGTCATATCTGAATCTTTCACGATATTCGCTTACTGATGTCTTCCAAGCATAGGCAAATATGAAAAATGTTAGCAAGATGCCAGACAGAATTGTCAAAGAGATCGCGATCCGGTGCTTGATTTTTGATGCATTAGTTGTCTCCAAACGGATGTTGGCCATAAAAATTCTTTTCCTGTAAAAATTGCTACGCACGAATAACAGATAAAATTGCAGCAAAGACCATCCATCGATATTTATAATCGTTTACTCCTAATTACCTAATTCTGCAACAAATACCGCCCACAGCATGCCTCCATCTAATTTCTTGAACGCTTGAAATGACAGCGGATTGACTTACTCCTGACAGCATGATGAATTCTCGATAAGGACAAGCTCCAGGTAACAATCCTGGTGCACAATGCCATTGTCAGAGGGGTAGGGCATGAGACCCCAGAGTGGCACGATCGAACTGCTTATTCTCAAATTTAAAAATTATAATATTTGTTGCGACAAGAACTGACGCTGACGTGTTGTATAAAATTTAAAGCTATTTAGAGAAGCAGTCATCTGCGTAGAGAGCCATTCATAAAGTCCAATGGCACAAATGTAAGACCAAACACATATGCGACAAACTGTTTCAGAGCTTCGTAAAAAAGTTACTTAGCAATTGCTAGATACATATAAGCTAATTAGTGAATCTGCTAATTTATTTATTGTAAACTATTGTTTGAAGTTATTATCGAACTTATAGCTAGTTTTAATTCATTGAATTTTTGGATGTAGTTATCGTCATTTTTAGTAAAAACATGAAGCGTGTGATAAACCTCAGTATCAATAAGGCTGTCTCCTTGAACAAGAAATTTACACCATTTCTGTGTCCAAGAAAACCGGGGCCGCTATATCAGTAACTGATATAAATAAGCCATTAGCGTCGTAGAAGGTTATTATCGTAGAAACTCCAAATTGAACCTAAATATTGTTGATGCCATCTTGCATCAAGATCCTTAATGAGATTTGCGTTTATGTCAATTGTTGCCCTTTCACCAACGATGCCTCGATAGATTTCCCGAAAGCTTGTCTGTGCTCCAATTATAAGAACTACGATCAACAGAATCTTTGGCACTACCTGTTTAGACATCTCGAAAGGGTGTGAAAAGTTTTTAAAAAGCAGTACCTGCAGTATAAATAACCCGGGCAAAGACTCTCGCATACAAAAATCGTTATTCAGGCCAAGGCGAAATGTCATAGCACAGACCAGATTCAGTAATAATACGAGGAAAAGGTAACGATACCTTTTATCTATTCCTTTTCGAAAAACCCACAATATAAAAGGAATAAATATCAGTAATTGTAGTTCGATAAAGGTGGCGATCCGATCCCAATAATAAATTAAATCTGATATATTCAAAAAAGTTGGGCTATTCTTGTCAATCCTTGATGTGTAGAAAAACCCTAAAATAATAACCGTTGCACCTGCTCCTAAAATATTCTGCATAGAGACAATGCCTCTAAATTTTTTGTAGAGCAGATCCGCGCCTACTAAAAAAATTTGTCCAATGAAGATAAAGGGTGACCAAAAAAGAGATAACGACCAGTAAAATAATGTATTTTCAGTACCATCTTTACTCATAAATTGATGTAGTAATAGTGATGTGCCGAGCCAAGCACCAAAAACTTGTTGTGGTACCCAGTAAAGCGCTGTTGAGTTTGATGAGAACTGCAAAAGCCTTTTACCAACCCACCATTCAATGCAATCAGTCCAAAGTGGATTGACATTGTTCACCCAATAATGAACTATACCTAGCCCACTAAAAAATACAAAACTAAGTAAAATTAATACAGATGCTCTGCCAACTAACCTGAATAACCATAGTACGGATAGACTAGTAGCAAAGATATTATATATTAAAGCAAAATATGTGACTGCAAATTTAGCTGAAAACAACTTACCTATTAAGGCAATTGGTAAGTAATAGGCTAAATAGTATACTAATGTTAAAGATTGATTGTCACCATCGTTCATAATAGAGTAAAAAACCGGCCATGGTTTATTAATAAGATCAAACATTATTGCATTGTGCTTTATCCAATCTGAATTCTGGTAAGAAAAATAGCCAACCCCTGAAAAATAGTTCCATATAAAAATAATGGCTGCAATCGCCATAACCAAGGGCCAGCGCAGCCAAACAGTTGCCGTGTCTCTAGAGTCAATAGTTTCATTTCTAAATGTAGTTGCAAAAGAAACAAGCAGGAAAGCCACATACGCGATGGCGACATACCACCGCAACCAAGAAACAGCATAAATTACTTGCGAAATACCAAGAAAAAAAATTGTTGACCACACCAGCCAATCAGCACGGTTTTCCCTGCATAAAAACTTCATAATCATCTTTCAGATTCTCCCTCTAAACACGGCCGTCTGTCTGAATGAAGTCAAAGCGACCTTGAATAATTTCCATTTTTTGATTGATACTTCGCCTGTCTGTCGCTCGGTATGGTGTACTTGCGCTTGGAAAACCCTCAGGCCAAGCTGTGAAGCTAGCCCCGAAATGATGAGATTGGGGGCAAAGGTATCTGTGGGGATTTGCAGGAGGTACTTTTTGAGTTTTGCCGGTCGGAAGAGTCGGTAAGGACAGTTTACATCAAAGACTGACCGCCCATAGAAGAGCCAGACCAATATACGACAGACCCAGGTAGTTATCTTGCGTGGTAAGGGGGATCGCCTCTTTGTTCGATTGCCAATCAGAAAATCATAGCTTCCGCGTTTTTCCCAAAGAGCAGCAAACTGCTCTGGTCCAAGTTCACCGTCAGAATCAATCTGGAATAACCACTCTGAATCCAGGTGATCGCGGTAGCCTTTGAGGATTGTTGGTCCATGCCCGGAATTCGGTTTGTCTATCACGGAAATTCGGGGGTTTTCTTGGGCGGCCCTCTTTATGGCTTGAAGACTCCCGTCTTTAGAACCGTCGTTGTAAACAGCAATTTGATAGTCAATTTGCAGAGTTTGTAACGTATCTGCCCATTGTTTTAGAACCAGGGCAATAGCTCCTTCTTCATTGTAGACTGGCATCACTACCGTTAATTCGGCCATTACACGTTCCCCGGTTTTATTTTTTGTTCGTACAAGATCAAAGCTTCCCAAATGACTTGATCCATATCGTAATACCTGTATGCGCCGAGTCTTACCCCAAAAAGTACATTCGTGAGCTTTTCCGCCCCTCTCGTCCCGGTCACTGCATGCATGGGAATACTCACGGTAGATTACCGTCCTGTCGGCAGGATAATTCCGTTACTCAAAGAAGCGTCTGCATGGTCGTTCATACTTGCCAATCTACTGGAGGCGGTCTAAGATGTCCCGCCTTCGGTTAAAGAGTTGCTCAAATTTTCCCGCGCTGGACTGGGATATTCTCCGCCGTACGGAAAAAACTGGTGACAGCACCGGTTCTCCACTCGCCAGGCTATCGGCTACTGCGGCTTGTGCAGCGCACTGCGATGCAGCAAATGGATGTCAGGTCGTAGTAACCTGCTGACCCTTAGCCCCAAGATCAAAAGGATTGGCGAACATCAGCGAGAATTGGATACCACCGGGGACATTCTTCGGGAGGAACGGGAAATCTCCGTTTTCCCCTTGACATTACTTACCATGGATGTCCCCTCATTGCTCTTCGTTTCCCAGCGTTGCGGGATTTTATGGGGACGCCCTTCATGTGTGTTATGTGCACCTGTCTCGCGCTGGGAAAACTCCTGGAGATCACACCATCCCCCTTCTACATCACTAAAACGCATAAATCAACGCAATTTAATAAAATTAATACTTCTGGTATTTCCTCTCATCCTTCGGATTTAACAAAGGAAATTGAAGAAATAACATGGCCAATCTTGATCAATGGTGTCATTTAGGCACAAATTTTTCTTTGAGGGCCAGACTGGATGGAATAGTTAGAGGTGCAAGGTTCCAAGACTTAACAAGCTGAGTCGTGGTGGCCGGGACTTTGTGGAGTTGGAAGAGGTCGATACATGCGAGGCAGTCTCGGAGCTTTGCCTGATGAGACCGGCCAGGGTTTAAGCGGTCTGGTTCAAATCCCTCAGAAAGCTTGCATATTGCGTCACTAGATGACACTGGGCAGCGAACATGCAAGTCTCCATTCCACAATGTCCATCCGCATTCAGAGTCGAATTCATGTACACCTTAAAACTATAACAAAAAAACCTGCTGAATTATTATTCATAAATGGACGACTGATAGCCATTAAAACTGACGCATCCTGCCAGACATAATATTCAAATCATGTACTTTATCACCTCTTTAAGCACACTTAACTTGTACGGCTTCTGGATGAATCCAGCCAATCCCTTGCCGACAAACTTTTGCGTGACCTCTTGCTCATTAAAGCCGCTTGATATGATCACCTTAACATCCGGGTTGATCTGGCGCAACTCCCTAAAGCACTGTTCCCCATCCATATGCGGCATGGTCAAATCAAGTATGACAAACAATATGCTTGAGTTATTCCTGAACTGCTCAAGCGCCTGCCTTCCATCGCGGGCTGTTATGGGCTCGAAGCCAAGTTCCTTAAGCATCTCGGCTCCTACACCCAGTACGGTCTCCTCATCGTCAACGAGGAGCACATGTCCACCCCCTCTCCAGTTGTCGTCAGGGGTGACGAGATTGAATATTTCTTCCGGTTTCCCACTAGCCGGAAGGAGGATTTTGAAACTGCTCCCCTTGCCGGGCTCGCTGTAAATCTTTATCGCCCCTTTGTGCCCACGCACGATCCCTAGAACCGCCGCCATTCCCAATCCTCTGCCGGTGAACTTGGTGGTAAAAAACGGGTCAAATATTTTTGCCATGGTTTCACTATCCATACCGCAACCGGAGTCGGCAATTTCCAGATAGAGATAGAGCCCCTCGGAGATGTTCTCGCACAACAAAACATTTTTCAGATAATCGTGATCGCAGTCCATGCAACCGGTAGTTATGGCAATGACGCCGCTTTTATCGCCTATCGCTTCCGAGGCATTGATAACCAGATTCATGATTATTTGCCGTAGCTGCGTGGCATCGGCCTCAACGCTGGGAAGGTTCTGCGTCAGGTTAAGGCGGAGTATCGCTTTTTTGGAAATTGATACTTCAAGCATGTGAAGCATCTCTTCCAAGAGCCGGTTCAGGCTTAGGTGCTCAACCACAAACTTCCCTTTGCCTGAATATGCAAGCATCTGCTTTGCAAGGTCTGTGGCTCGTGCAGCGGCCTGCTCAATTTTGTGCAGATTATCTATGGCCGGTGATTCCGGGTTCATCCTCATCAGAGCCAACTCGGCGTTGCCGATGACGGCCATCAGAATATTGTTGAAATCGTGGGCGATGCCTCCGGCAAGTACCCCCAAGCTCTCAAGTTTCTGTGCATGGAGTAGTTGTTTTGTGAGTTGGTCCCGTTCTTGTTCTGCTAATTTGCGCGAGGTGACATCTTTTGCAGCCCCGTACAGAACCAGTTGCCCTTCTTCCTCTCCCGCCTCGCAACGACTTGTTTCGGTTATCCAGCAAATTTTCCCATCCTTTGTGACTATCCTGAACTCAATCTGCCGCTGGTCTCCCGGCGCGAGACCAAAGAGGTGGGAAGCGACATCCTGTCGATCATCGGGATGTACGATTGGTAACCAACAGCCCATTTCGTATATTTCTTCGACGCTGTACCCGGAAATAGAGCTTATCGACCCTCCTACCCACTGAATACGAAAAGGGTCAGACACTACCCGAAAACATTTAAATACGTAATCCGACGTGAGTCCTGCCAAATTCCGGTAGTTTTTTTCGCTTGTTTTAAGTCGTCTCTCGGCAAGTCTGCGCTCGGTGATGTCCATGACTACAGTTATGAACAGTTCAGGTGCAACCCTTTCGGTCGAGAGACTGACGTCAATTTTTTTCCCACTGACAACGGAGAGGTATGGTCCTTCGTATTTATGTACTTTTCCATCCAGTATGGTTTTAACTAAATTTTGACTCACCTCCCCAAGGAGCGCTGTATCAAGTAGGTTGAGGCCAAGGAAAGCCTCTCGCCGGGATCCAAGTATCTCGGCAAACTGTTGATTACAGTCTAGTACTACGCTTTTATTGTCACTAAGAAGCAAGCCTACCGGTGCGTTTCTAAAGACTATTCTAAATATCTCTTCTGCGCGCTTGCGACTGGTGATATCACGTGTTATGCCCAGTACAGCCGTTATCTCGTCTTTCTCATTGCGAAACGGGACTGTATGAGTCTCAAGCCAGGTGTGGCGCCCTTTGATCCCTGTGATTTCGAATTCAAGCGTTCCCGGAACCCCTTGAAACCCCTTTTCCGTTAGCTCAATAAAGTCATCTTGGTATTCGGGTGCGATTAAAGGGACTACGCATTGGCCTTTTACCTGTTCAAGGGAGTCAGCCTCAATCATTTCCAATCCAGCCCGGTTCATCATTAATAAATTACAGTCGGCATCGAGAAGCTTGATACAGTCCGGCTCGGTTTCTATGATGGTGTTCAAGAACCGCTCACTATGAGTCAATGCCTCTTCCCTTAGAATCAGTTTATTGACCATGGAATCAAAAGATTCCGCCAGCCTGCCCAGTTCTCCTCCTTTTACCTGATCGCCGACTTTTATCCGATAATCTCCGTTGGCAAGACTTTGTGATGCTTTTTCCAGTAGTGCTATCCGGTCGACAATGGAATATTTACCGATCAAACCCGAAAAAAGGAGTGCACCTATCAGGACGAAGCTCAAAAACATCAAGCTTTTAAGGAGATGCGTATTTGAATCAGCCAGAACAGACTCTACCGGAATTCCAACCCGGACAAACATATACGGCGACGACTCACCCTCAATTCGCAACTTTCGGGTTGATATGATGCGCTCATCCTTAGTTGACAGCGCTGTCGCCACCACTGTGCTCTCGTCAGGTAACTCCTGCAACTGCTTGAAGAGCACAGGATCGGATTGGTTCCCAATAAACTTCTCGGGTTCGATGGCCCTATACAGCAATGTCCCTTTATGGTCAAGCAGCACGAAGCTGGCTTTAAGTGGCAATGAGCTTTTTTCCAGAAGATATGCATACTTTGCCAGCGAAAAACCGACGCAAATCACCCCGGAAATATCGCCATTTTCTTTTATTATCGGGTACGCAAGATTGAAGGTTGGCCTATTCGTTGCGCGGGAAACGATATACTCGCCTGAGGATAATCGGCCGTTTGCAAGAGCGGATTTGAAGTATCTTCTGTCGGCTATTGTGAAGGGAGGTTTTACCGGTACGGCAGTCGCCCAAACCGATCCCGAACGGTCGGCAACGAACACGTTGGTGAGGCCTGGATTTACTTTGTGGATCTTGCTGAGGAGAGAAGTTACTTTGGCAACGTCTCTTTGTTTGATCTCCGGCAGTTGTGATAATGACGCCATAAGCTGCCTGGCCGATGCAACCATGCCCTGCTGTTCGAATGCTATTTTGTCGGCAAGCTTTTGAGTATCTTTACGGGCGGTATTCAATGCCTCCTTTCTCTGCTGAATACCTGTGTTTACAATCAAGCCAACCATGGGAAGAGCCATAATTATGACGATAAGACGCAACTGATATCGTATCGGCATTCGGGATAATAGGTTCATGGTCCGACCTCACGTTTTAAATTACGTCAGACTAAGCGGTAATAACGTAACTCTCACTTAATCGAATCCGGATCGCGTCATGTGGTCTGATAGCTGAGTGGCAAATTCACTCTCTTGGGGCGATTCAAGCATCAGCTAAAACCGCTGTTTGCGGCGGGGTATCCGAATAATTATTTTTATGTTCGCCGGGTCAGATTCTCCTCCGGCGCTTCTATGCGGGCTTGTCGTGGCATAATAGTGGTTGTAGCATGGTGGTGGGATTATGTAAATATGAAGGGGATCCCTGAAAAGATGAAAAACACGCAATAGAGCAAATCAGCCAACCATCAAGGCTTTAATGGGACAGCTTCGGGAAGATAATGAACAAAACGGAAGGGTTTGGCGCTGGACATAAAAAAGCCAGGTCAATGACCTGGCTGTGTGTTTAGATGGAGCGGGAAACGGGATTCGAAAGCCGTCTTTAAAAACATAAATAAACAATAATAACAATTTTTTGTCAGCTTTTTTCCGCCTTCCAGAGTCTACCTAAATCTAATCAAATCTACCTCAATATATCTAGATAAGTGAAACCCAGGTGAAAGCCTGTTACTTCACACCGCGTGGGGTTGTCCTCAGCAATTCTTGAAACCCGCCTTTGACTGTTTCGGCCAAGCCGGTATTGGTAATGTAGGCATGTCGCGGGGCTGGTGTCCAATGAGAGACCTTATTTTCTTCGTGTCCTAAATACTGAATTTATTGGATCCCCAGCGCGGACAAATCTGGGCATCTGGGAAGAAATAATATCAATTGGCTAGCCGATAAAGATGGAAAGCCCTGATGATCTGATAAATATCCATCCAGGCTAGCAACATTATCGCGTAGAAAGCCGTAATTACAAGAGGTTTAATCCACAGTCTCTTTTCAATGCTCTGTATACCAAGAGCGATAAACACACAAAAGGATGGCAACGAATTAAGAAAATAGGAAGCTTTCATGGAATCATAAACAGGAAATTTGTTAACCAGAAGTATTATACCCAAGGAATTGAATGCTAATATTAATGGGAATGCTTGGAGTTTTATTGCTTCATATTTTAGTTTTGAACTATTGTAGTAGATAATCTTATGCAGACATATTGCTAATCCAACTATAATCAAGCCTAGAGGTACCAAACCTAAAATGAGAAGTCCTGCTGTAATTAATAAAGTAAAATTGGAAATTGGGTTTAGTGTGTGAGGGAAATAGTTTTTCCCGTTCATCCATAAGAAATACTGTCTCCACCAAGTATCGTTTCTATCAGTAACATAAGTAAACTTCCCTTCAATATCAGCCCACATCCCACTGTAAATTAATGTCCAGAAAGAATGCATCTGTCCCGGCATAAGAATTGGCTCGTGTATATATTGCAAGGGTGTGAAACTCGCAAAGTTTATCCCTTCAGGATCACGTGGGTGGACTTCAGTGCAATCAAACGTAGTTTCGTTAAAGGGGAGAGCACGGCCATAATCTCTAAAATTGTTATACATGTAATTCCCAAGGAAAAACGATGGTAATATCAGCACTAAAAATATCGCAGTGACAGACTTAGAACGAGGTATTTCGCGATAGAATAATAAGAGTGATACCAGAGGCAAGGCTACCATTGGGAGCACTAAAAAAGTTGTGTATTTAACAAAAACAGTTATAGTAACTACTACACCTAAGAGAGCAGCAAATGGCCATGAAAGCTCCAGATCAATAGTTACTAGTAAAAGCAAAGTGCATAAAGAGACGCACAGGAATGAAAGACCATCGTTTGAATGTATCGCTGACATAAAAATGTGACGTGGGAGAAAACAGATAAAATTAAACGCAATGAAACGCGATGTCTTCGATAAGTGCAATCTTTTAAGGATCAGATTAAGCGTCAGGAGTGTAAGAATGCAATAAAAACAATTTAGGAATTGGAGAGACTTTTTAATAGCATCTGATGTCATCCCTAGATTTGTCAGTGCCTTTGCAATGAGAGCTGATGAATAGTAATAAACAGGTGGTTGATAACACTGAAAGCAAGCATCCTTTGCTGGGATGTTCCCTGTCTGTAAAATCAATGCGATTGGTTCGTAATGGTCATCATAGGCATTCCTGGGAAAGTTTTCCCCACAGAGGAATAAACGTAACAAAAGAGCCATAACAAATACTGATAGTGTTAGGACGCGATACATGTTTCCTCTTAATGTGTGGCCTTGCCCAGATTCAGTAATGCGGGGCCTTGCAACTACACTCCAATATTTTTAATCATTTACTCCTAATTACCTAATTCTGCAATAGCTTTCCTATGTGTGGGTCACGGAACTGCAAAAGAATGGCAATATCCATTTCCATATCCTCTTCAATCAATTCTTTAATATCTCCTGGCTGACAGAAATATGGAGCCAAGCCTCCAGGGGGGATCTATGCGAGGTACGAAAAAAGGCCAGGTTTAAACCTGGCCGTGTGTTTAGATGGAGCGGGAAACGGGATTCGAATCAGGTTGGACGAAAAAGCCGTTTATCACGATAACCAACATAAGGCAAATAATATTAGTCACTTAACAACTAGCATCCTGCCGGTGTCCGCCCGGCACGCCTCAGCCATCTCGCGTTTACTTTGTCGCGGCAATTCTATCTCTTGATGGTGTCAACATCAAAGGAGCGGGCGAGATACCGAGCTTCTGATTGAGTAAGGCAGTCGAAGGCGTGACTAACGTTTTCTTGCCACCATGTTTCGAGTTTTGTTCCATGTTTTCTCTCAATTCCTTAGTACATTGAGGTTTAAAAACCTCAGACCATCACTTCTAGCCCTTTGCGATCAAGGATATTGAGCAGCTTTTGCGAAGGTCCACCTGGATGCTTCTCACCAACCTCCCACTTCTGGACTGTCGATAAGCTTGTGTTTAGCACGGATGCCATAACCGCCTGGCTGATATGATAGCGCTCACGCAATGACCTAATTGCATCCGGGGTATAGTTGGGGACAGGCGGTATGCACAGAGTGTCGTACTGGGTCATTTTTTTCTTATCAATAACCCCTAGCTTGTGAAGATCACTGGCAGTTTCGTGCACCATATCAAGAATTCTACTCTGTTTTTTCATCTTTCACCTCCACAAGAGACCCATTCACAAGCGCCTCTTGAGCGCTACAAAATCCTTGTAAATCAAGGTTTATTACAAAATATCAAAGGGCTATCTTACTTTTCTGTCCGGCGATGTATTCATCCGAGGTTTTTAAAGTTTGCCTAGCTACATCCTAGCAGTCAAACTATAGTGAGACAAAATCACTGCTGTCCTATAAATTGTTGAATAAGTTAGGCTGAACTGATTGCAAAATAGTTCCGGATATATTCTCGTAGATATTTTCTAATGTATTTCAGAGGGAAAGGTAAATAATTAATCATATCTCTACCGTAAAAAAAGAACCATACCCTGTTATCATACCATTGTTTAGATAATGACAAACAACTCGAATTTTGAATTTCATACAATTCTTCTACATTTTTATATGAGATATTATTTTTAATATCGAGCCATTTAATGTTCTGCTTATATAATATGCAGCCGAGTCTTATCTCCCAAACATGACAAAAAGCATATGAACCATCTCCTTTTACTAATAAATGTTTTCTTGAGTTAAACCAATTGACGTACAGGTCAGTTTTTATTATAAAATTACCTCCATCTATAAAAAAGCATCTCTTATTAGCACCTTTCAAAGTTAGACCTTGTGTAACCATATCTTTATAAACTGAGTTTTTGTAAAAGTTTGCTACTGTATTTTCGTCTCCCCATAAAAAATGTTTCTTAGATATTACGGGATTCGTTAAGGAAACTCGTATTCCGTTGCGTGCGAGAAAAACACACCCGACTTCTCTATCCTCAGAAAACTTTGCCTCTATAAGATCCAAATCATAGGATGAATTTTCAGGAATAGTGTCTTCTTTGACATAATTATTTAAGTCAAAATAATGCTCTTGAACAAATGCAGTGTATGTCGGTTTAGCTATGTGCCCATCAATAATTGCTTTTATGTAGTCAAGTTGGGCACCATGATTCAAATTCCAGTTTCTTCTGCGTATAAAAAATAAATTACTGTTGAACATTAGCCCATATTTAGAAAGCATCTTTGTTTGTTCAAGTTGTTTTTCCCATGTTTCTTCGGGGGAACAATCCATGACATAAACTTTATCACTGTTTTTATTGAAATTATTAATTCTATGGAAATTATCTACAAAGGATTCAATGCGATTATAGTTTGAAACGACGATATGGTATCTATCCATTAGGTGTCCTTATATACACAGTAGAAAATCTAAGGTTTTTGTAGCTTCTATTATTTTTGCAATATACGCAACTTCCATACCCTAGTTGTAGAGAGAGTCTTTTAATCTACGGCTCAGAAAAGTTGTAAATCATATATCACATGATGGATATACATAACAGCCTGTCTGAATTTAAAGCTATTAGTATAAATATAGATATTGCTTAAATATTTAATTTCTTGCTTAAAGTCCTATAAGTGGACAGGCTGATTATTGACTCCCCTTTTCGCCCTTTTAGCCAACACATGAGAATCTGGGGACATAATACAAATAACTCAAGTCTTGCCGGCCAGCATGGCCGCTTTATCTTCAGCTCTATGCCAGGGAGGAAAGGTAAGAGGCGGCCGATGAAAGTAGAAATTTAGCCTAATATTCTAAATCCAAGGGGCAGACCCCGTCCAGTTTACCCGTCCTTCTGCTCGTTACCTCACGATGTGATATTAATAGAATGCACCCTGACAAGAAAATGGCGATTTCCGGTATTGCAGCTCCAGGAGGCATCTTGAAGTTAAATATTCAATAATGTCATTAGCCTGATTTTTCTTTCTCGTTCATGGAAAACTTCTGGAGCCCACCACCGTTCCCCTTCTACATCACTAAAACACATAAATCAACGCAATTTCATAGTGTTAATTAAATTAACACTTCTTGTACCACCTTCCATCATCCCGATTTAACACAGGAAATTGAAGACATGACACCACAAACCTAGCGAATTGTATCCATTCGACACAATATTTTCTCAGATGGAGCGTCGGATGTGGCGGAAAAGTTCAAAATGCCAGAGGCACTAACGTCAACGTGGGAAGATTTGAGAGGACAGCAAACGACGCGGGAGGGGCCTATGCGTGAAACAAAAAAAGCCAGGTCAAAGACCTGGCTGTGTGCTTAGATGGAGCGGGAAACGGGATTCGAATCCAGCTGGACGGAAAAGCCGTTTACCACAACAACCGACATAAAGCCAGCAATATTAGTCACTTAACAATCGACTTCCCTGCGGTGTCCGTCCAGCATTTTGCAAGGATTATGTAACGATTTCAAATCTACCTGCGAAAGTTTAGCGAAAGATACTGGCTATTTCAAACTTGAATCTCTTCCGGCTTGAGCCAGATCGTTTTCCCGTCACGCCAGACAACGACAGGATTACCGGCCTGTTTATGTCTCTTGAGGGCTTCCCTGACTCCTGCTGCCAATGCGTCTGTTATCTTTTCCCGGTCGGCAAGAGTTTCTTCAATTTTATCCCTGAATTGTGCACCCACTGTATGCCTCCGTTATATTTTTCCATTCTACCTTATTACTTATGAATGCACCAGCCTGTTTTTCTTCCGATGCCAACAGAAGCGGTCTTGTTCCTTTTGAGTTGTCGTAGAAGTACCAAGAATCGGCAATAGGCCTATAAAGACTGAAGAAGTTCTTCAACCCGACATGATAGCGCCTTTTGATGGTGTCTTCCGGCACGTTATGCCCACCCATTCGTACCCTTTCAGCAACTCGGTCAACGACAAATTCAGGTGCGGGAAGCCAGAGAAAAAAGAGATGAAAGGCATAACCGGTACGCTTCAACTCTTCGATCCAGTGGGCAAAGGTGCGGCTGGCAAGTGTTGTCTCGAAGGCAAAATTTTCACGTTCTTCCGCCAGTTGTTGCAACCTTTCCAGCATTATTCTTCCGGCATGGAATGCCGCCCGCTCTGGATTAAAGGCAGAAAGGCCTTGTGCGATTACATCGGCATTAACAAATTCCGTAACGCCAAGAGTTCCTTGCAGCAATGCCGGGGCGGTGGTTGATTTTCCGGCTTCATTAGGGCCGGAAATTACGATAATATGAGGCGTTTTCATGTACTTGTCCATTGTCAGGGGCTGAACCCCAGGTTCGTTTCTTAATTGGTTTGGTGTCCCTCTATTACCCACATGAAACTGACTCGTTTTTTATCTTGCCAGCAGAAATCTTACTTTACGACTATGACCAGGGTTGTCTAGTCGGCTCAGCATGATACAAACGAGGCCACATATCAACTGTGATGTGGCCTCGTTTCATTACAAGACGTCTTCAAATTTCAAACGACTACTGTGAGACAATATTACCTTCACTATTTAATATGTCGAACATGTTGTTACCAATATATTGCAGTTCAATAGCATCATACTGGCCACCGCTTATACCACCACTAATTCCTGTAGTAGTTTGTCCATTCAACATATATGTATAGACATTGTTGGAAGCATCAATTAGGACAATTTTATTTGTACCAAGTGCTATTGCAGATTTAGCCAAAGCCAGATTTGCATCATTTAAAACCCATGTAGTTCCTGAATTTGTAGATATGTAAATACCACCCCACCCAAGGGCAGTAAGGATGCTACCGTCTGAAGATGATGAAACGTTACTATTATTAGCGTAAGATCCTGGAGTCCATGTCACTCCATAATTCGATGATGTCGTAATTATGAACGCGCCACCCAAGGCATAACTAGCAACTAATTTACTACCATCAGACGATGAGGCAACAGAAACCCAATTTTGAGTTGTAGCTCTTGGAGTCCATGTTGAGCCTGAATTGGTTGAGGTAAATATCGTTCCACTACCTGTTAATGAGGTGCCATACATATAATTATCTGCCACTGCCACGAGTTTTGTGCCATCAGACGATGAGGCAACAGAAACCCAGTCTTCTGTTGGAGTATTTGCCGGAGTCCATGTTGCGCCTGAATTGGTTGAGGTGTATATCTGTCCACTACCATTTAAAGAAGGAACTGGATTTAAATCGGTCACTGCAACTAGTTTCGTGCCATCAGACGATGAGGCAACAGATTTCCAGTTTTGAGCTATAGCTCTTGGAGTCCAAGTTGCGCCCGAATTGGTTGAGGTGTATATCTGTCCACCATATACCACTGCAACGAGTTTCGTGCCATCAGACGATGAGGCAACAGATTCCCAGCTTTGAGTTGTAGCTGTTGGAGCCCATGTTGTTCCGGCATCAGATGATATAAATAGCTGTCCTCCGCCTGTCGCAGCAACGAGTTTGTTTCCATCAGACGATGATGCAACAGAAGTCACAGACGCTCCAAGTATAGTTGATTGAGGGTTAACTTGAATGTTTTTAGTAATTATTGACTGGCCAGTGTTCTGCGATATTACCCAACCTCCTGTACCAACGCCGGTTACTTGAACCGTATCGCCCACTGAAGGTTGTGCGGGTAGTGTAATTGATACTTGTGATGTACTATTGACTATGTACCCAGTATTTGAAGCTGCTTGCTGTGTTGATCCGATGGTACTTACCCACGTAACCCCCGAACCTGCTGGCCCTGCTGGCCCTGCTGGCCCTGCTGCACCATTACATGTATACGAAGTTGAAGTTATCTCACTAGTGTCAAGAGTACCGTTATTATTGGTATCCACTCCAATGTCAATTTTCACCCCGCCCGCTGCACAATTAGAACCTGACGGTTCGGGCGTTTGCCTAACAAGCGAGTTAAGGCCTGATAAACCCGTAGCGCCAGCAGAACCCGTTGCGCCGGTAGCGCCCGTTGGGCCAGTAGCGCCCGATGCTCCAGTAGCACCTACTGCGCCGTTACAGACATTTTGTGTATTGGTTACTTCGGAAGGGTCAAGGATACCATTCCCATTTAGATCAATACCGGTTTGAACTTGGATTCCTCCATTAGGGCAACCTGTATCCCCGACAGCCAAGATAGTGGTCCTCGCCGCAACGGAGAGCTTGCCAGTAGTGTTGTTGATAAAATACGTACCGTTTAGGGTGCTGATATTCTGTGCATTGGGCATTGTCGTAGCCCCAGTCCCTGTCATCGCCACACTGAGTATTTGCAGTCCGTTCACAGAAACTGAGAAATTACCGGAAGCGTCGGGCGTAGTGGTAGTTAGTGAGTTAAAGACTTTATCAACACCAGTATCTAGTGCAATATTTCCACTTAGGAAATCTCTTTGCGTAGCTGTAACCGATGATGGGTATAACCCGTCAAGCTTTGTCATCAGATCTGACACAACGGCTGTGAACTTCGCTTGGAAGTTTGCAGGAATCACTGTGCTGTCGCTTATCGTTGATGTCCCAAGGGCAAGCTGCATGCTAAGGTGAGTAAGCGGGTTAATGTTTGTTGTCCCAGCACCAGCCGCAAAGGAGTAAAACCCGCCAGTGTTCAGGACATATGGTGCCGTCAAACCATCAACCACAACCCCAAACGCACCATTAGCTCCGACCTTCGATGTAGTCGTTTTACCGTTTACGTCCTTAAGGGTTACAGTTGTACCTGCCGCGATTGGCGCTCCTTGCGATGCCGTACCCGATACTGATGTCGAAGGGATTGATGCACCTCCGCCACCACCACAACCAGTCAAAACAACGAACAACAAACCGAGAGATAAAACCAGTTTCAGTAAACGCATAGCCCCTCCTCTTTATAAAATTAGTCTGGACACAAAAAAACCGACCTGCACAAAGAATATATATTCTTCGGCAGCTCGGCCATCTCATCAGGTTGACGAGGTTTAAGATCCGTAGCTTTCCGTCCCTACATCACTGCAGGTTTGGCTTTATCGATGTTCTGACTGAATACTGTATACAAATACACCAGATGTCAATTTAATAATTTCGGGTTTAGATTCCACAATTAAGAAGCTACAGGAATTAAACAAGATTTTTCCCATAGCACAACAGCGTCCATCTTTAAATAAAACTTCATTCCGCATTGAACGGCCTTATTATGCGTTTTATGACGCATAAACCTGTTCCTTCGCCCTTGTCATTAATAACGCGGTTTCCTGCGGGATATATGACGGCGTGATATGAGTTGCCCTTCCTTTAGCAACATTTAAAAACAATATTTTTATACCTGCACTTGGAACCACTAACAATTTCAGATACTATTTCCATCTCATTTAAAATCCTGAATCCAGAGTTAAGGCACCTTTGAGGGGCCAGCAATCGTATCGCTCCCACCCCTGGAAGGGATACTTGCTAAGAACACCTCCTTGAGAATCTGTGCATAGCCACAAATATTGGCTGACCGTCACGTAAAAATTAAGTACAAGTTAGAAACCACTCATCTGGACTGGGGTAGACCGGTCAGTAGTTGTCCCATCTCCCAACTGGCCGTATGTGTTACCACCCCGCGCCCAGATCGTCCCGTCGTTTTTCAGGAACAAACTATGGCTTTCTCCTGCAGCGGTGGCAGTAATACCTAACAAACCTCCCACCTGGACGGGTGTTGTTATAGTCCCGTCCCACAAAAGACCGTTACTGTTGCAACCCAACGCCCAGACAGTTCCGTCATTTTTGAGGGCTAAGCTATAATAATATCCTGTAGCAATAGCAGTAATTCCTGACAAACCACTTACTTGGGCAGGGGCAAACCGATTGTTCGTCGTCCCGTCCCCCAACTGACCAACAAAGTTATCACCCCACGCCCAGACTGTCCCATCATTTTTTAGAGCCACGCTATGCAACTCCCCCGCAGAAATGGCAGTGATTCCCGACAAACCGCTTACCTGGATGGGGGTATACTCATCATTCGTCGTCCCGTCTCCAAGTTGTCCATACTGGTTATTACCCCACGCCCATAATGTCCCGTCGTTCTTTAGGGCCATACTATGAGCCCACCCTGCCGCTATGATAGTAATTCCCGATAAAACATTTACCTGAACTGGAGTATACTGTGCGTAAGCTGTTGTTCCATTTCCCAACTGTCCGTAAGAATTGAAACCCCACGCCCAGATTGTTCCGTCATTTTTCAAGGCCAGACCATGCTCATACCCTGTTGCTATAGCAATAATTCCTGACAAAGTGCCCACCTGTACAGGAGTATACTGGTCAGTGCCCGTGCCATTCCCTAACTCGCCATACCCGTTATGCCCCCATGCCCAGACCGTTCCGTCAGTCTTTAGGGCCAGACTGTAGTAGTCCCCAGCAGCGATAGCAGTAACTCCAGACAAACCGCTCACATGGACAGGGTTGTGTCGGTCAGTCGTTGTCCCATCCCCTAACTGGCCATAAAGGTTCCACCCCCACGCCCAGACAGTCCCGTCATTTTTCAGGGCCAAACTATGAGCCATCCCCGCAGCAATTTTTGCAGGTTGTATCCCACCGCCTCCTCCAGGATTGGAATTAGCTGTTGCAGTAATAACTTGAACGGTGGCATTTCCATTACTGACCGTTACACTTATGCTTGAAGGGCTAAAAGTGTATCCTGATAAGGATACCGTAACCGTATAGGAGCCATTTGCGGCATTCGTAAATGAGTAGTTGCCGTTTGCATCTGTAACGGCTGAATTTGAGCCAGAGCCGGCGAGGATGACAGTTGCTCCTGGTAATCCTGCACTGTTGTATGTCACCCGGCCAGAAATGGAATAAGTGTTTGGCGGAGGCGGCGTATATCCACTGTCTGCCTGAGTAATCAATACCCTCTCGTCAAAGATATTCGCACTATAGCTTGCAACGACATGGCTCATAATCGTCAGGTCAACGCCTGCACTCGCCTCAATTCCGCCATATAGCTGCCACCATGGATTATTCGACGTATTCGCGTCAAGTTCCAGATAGCCGTCAGCACTCGCATACGGACCAGCACTGCCATAAAGAAGCAATTCAATTTTAGGACCGGCGTAGCATTTGGCAGTGGCAGCAGCCGTCACGGCAGGGGGGTTAAAGGTAAAACTCTGGCTTTGATCTTTAATTGCAGCCCAGCCGCTATTGCTGTCATAGCTCAAGCCGTTGGTGAAAGTTGCATTTTGCCCTATACTCGTTGATATGCCAACCGAAACATTGCCGCTTAAACCTACATTGACCGTCAATACTGGCGTTATGACAATCGGAAAACTACCAACCCAGATCGTCACGGCAGGCATATTGTATCTTGCTATTTCAGTGCTCTTATCAATATTTAATATAGAGGCATTTGCTGATAGCGTTATGTTGGCTGTTTCTGTAGTAGTATCGCTAAATGTTAGCTTTTTTAGTTGGAAATTATCCACTTCACCACTGAAAGTATAGCTAGGCTGAATGCTAATGCTGCCGTTGGCGACAATTTGGTCATTGGTTGTATTAAGGTCCCCGTCCATATCATAGAGCACAACATTGTTAATCGATACGTTGAAATTGCCAAGGATGGCAGATGATTTTATTTTCACCCCTTTGGCAACACTGACTACCGTCACTGCCTGATTTGAATCAAGGGATGACGTAACACTCCAAGAACCTTGTTGTATCGCCTCCTCGATTGTTACGCCGGTTGTAGTGACAACAACCTGATTGCCAGATGTACTGATGCTTGTGACTTTTCTTAGTACCCCAGACGGTGCAGCGTTGGAAGTTCCGCTTGCCACTACATCACCAATGTTAAGCGAGCTGATTTGTGGAGTCGTCCCACTGAAAGTAAGTTGGCTTCCATCGGAAGAAACAGAGGCAAGATTGCCCAAGGAAGAGCTATCCAGAACCTTGGTAGTTGCTGGCATTACGGCTGAAGTAGTTTGAACTGTAGTACTACCGCCCCCTCCCCCGCAACCGGCGAACAGAAGCAAGAAAATAACGAAGATAATTATCTTAAGGCAATTCTTTTTTCTCATTATCTTTGCCCTCCCCAAATGTCCGCCAGAATTGCACATCCAAGTCATTGTTTGTCCGCTATAGCCCAAAATAAGCTGAGAAAAAAAAACCGCCAAAATGACTTCTGAGCGAAGTTCACATCTGGCGGCTCGGCTGTCTTTTTTAAAAAGACCCGCAGCTTTCCGTTCCCCATCTCGCGGTGGGGTTGGCTTTTTTCAGTTGTGGTTCATTGCTGATTTTGCTTGCTGATGTCCTAACGGCCTACCGGCCCTTTTGGCTAATGCAGCCAAAAAGATGTTGCTTTCGCATCACTCGCCATGCCTGCTAATCAAAAAAAAGGCCACGGAAAATATCCTTGGCCTCGTGCTTTCAGGAAAGTAACTCAATTTGCGTATCGAAACCTACTCGCGTCCCATGCTCAACAAACAAGCATTTATCGGGTAGCAGTAATAGACCTATTTTTACGCTTTTTTCCACAAAATAACCGGCTAGTCTGCGACATTCTAATATGAGCGGCTTTATAACTTCAACACCCTTGCTCATGTTACCACCACATTGAATCATATTAAATTCAGATGAAACAGATCACAATTAAATATGTATAAAATTCCTTTATTTAACGCACAAATAACTTTCTTGCACCAGCAACTTGTGCCGTATAAAACGGGAGGCCTATAAGGGGACAGGCTGATTATTAATTGACACCCTTTTTCGCCCTTTTAGCAACCACGCGGTCGTTCAGTTGATTCCGGCACCATTTTGCTACACGGCCTCGTTTTTCCAATACTCTTTACCAAATGGAGTTTGTCGGTTAACACTCCGGTAGTCCAACCCGTACCGGGGTGGACTCAATATAACGGGCAACAGTCAAAAGATGATCGTTGTCCTGGACAATGAAGCTCTTGTATTACTCGTATACGCCTTCTTCCCCCTTCTTACCTCACTAAAAATCAAAAATCAACGCAATTTCGCAGTGTTAATAAAATTAACACTTGTTGGTTATCCTCTCATCACTCCGTTTTCACTCGGGAAATTTCAGAAATGACGTCTGAAATGTATCACTTTGCTACAATTTTTTTTTGATGGGGTATAGCCGTGGCGCAATAGTTCCGGGTTTCGAGACTCAACAAACTATGCGGGAGGAACATTGTGGGCGCAACAAAGGCACTGGAGGGACTATGCGAGGTACGGAAAAAGGCCAGGTTTTAACCTGGCCGTGTTTTTAAATGGAGCGGGAAACGGGATTCGAAGACTATCGGTTATGCTCAATCCACCGACACAAGCATTCTATGTGCAGCCTCGGCAAATTCACACGCATCCGACACGGCCTCCCCGGCATCCGCGTCCGTCACTTCCGCCATTTCCTTGTAATCCGATTCCTGTCGAGCATCAAAGAGCGAGTGGACGATTTTTCCCAACCTTCTATCCGCTTTTCCGGAGAGTACATATTCCTTGTCAAAGGTACCGATTACCCCACTGTGTTTCGAAGTCCGGGCGTTGATCCCGTCTTTCTGGAAAAGAGCAAGTATGAAGTAAAATACTGAATAGTAGGCCCGATTTACCACCGACCGCGGCGAAACGCCACTTGCCAGCATCTGCTCTGCATCGGCAAGGGTGTCTTCGGCCTCCTGCAGGCGATAACGGAATAACGTCTCCCGGTCCGTCATATCCTCACCCCCTCATTCATAATCGACTCCACTATGAACGAAGAACGCATGGGAGTGTCCTCTATTTCAGCCCTGCTGAAAAATAGCGGACTGATAACAATACCCCGGTCAATGCTGAAATCCCAGACGATATCGGAAATCGTCCTCTTGGCTGTCCTGTCGAGGTTATCGACCTCGATGAAAACATCCATGTCGGAATCATCTGCGGCATCGCCACGGGCACGGGAACCGAAAACACGAAAATCCACAAGCGAGATCCTGGCTGTAATAAGGTTTTTCAACTCTTCGGCAAGAGAACGATCAAAAGGGGAGATCATGGAGGAACCTCCGGTAAGGAAAGGTCGTGCATAAAAAAGGCCAGGTACATGACCTGGCCGGTGTGTTTAGATGGAGCGGGAAACGGGATTCGAACCCGCGACTTCAACCTTGGCAAGGTTGCACTCTACCACTGAGTTATTCCCGCTTGGTGAGTTTTGTTTTATACCTAAATTAGAATTGCGTGTCAACGATTTTTGTGAATTTTTTCTCTAAAAAATCTCTTTCATCCAATGTCAGGCCGCAGGCCTGCCGACAACAGCCCGGTAAACCTCGGTCAATCGGGCTCCCCTGGCCTGCCAGGAATGCTCGCTGAGCGCCTTTTTCCGCGCCTGCTCTCCCTGCCTCTTCAGCCACTCCCGGTCCGCAAGAAGGGCAATGATCCGCTCCGCAAAGTCCGCGCAGTCGCCCAGGTGCGCATAGATGCCGGTATCTCCCAGGATCTCCCGGTTGACCGGCGTGTCGAAGACCACCACCGGCAGGGCGCAAGCCATGTAGTTGAAGAGTTTGCCGTTGGCCTCGGTCAACGACAGCTTGGGGGATACTGCCAGGTCCGCCGCCGAGAGGAAGATCGGCGCGTCGTAATAGTCGATCTTGCCGGTGAAGCTGATCATGTCGCTGATCCCCTTTGCCTCGGCCGCGACCTGGTAGCGTTCATGTGGGAAGCCCATGATCAGGAAATGGACACGTACCCCTCGCGCCTTCACGAGCGCTATGGCGTCCAGCAGCAGGTCCGTGCCCTGGTATGCGTTCATGATGCCCAGGTAGGCCACGACAGGGACATCGGGGGCAATCCCAAGGTGCTTCCGCGCATCCTGCCGGTCGTGGAGATAAAACTGTTTCGTATCCACGCCGTCTATGACGGAAACGATGCGGCCGGGAGCTACCCCCCAGTTCTTGATGAGGTCGTTGTACCCGGCGCTGGAGCTGGTGACGATCCGGTCCGCGCCAGCGTTGATGGCCCGCTCGATCCTCCCGAAGATGCGGGCCATCGGGGAGCCCGGCTTGAAGAAGCCGTGGTCGATGCATTCGCCGGAGAGGCTTCCCTGGTAATCGAAGACCAGGGGTTTGCGGGTCATGAGTTTGAGGATGTAGCCGATAGCGGCTCCCTCGTGGAGATGGGCATGGATGACGTGGGGCCGGAAGCGAAGACAAAAGGCGGCTGCCCGGCAAAGGAGCAGCAGGTCGAGGTAGAGTTTGTGCCAGGACGGGCCTGCCTCCAGGCGGTCGTACCACGGTATCCGCGGGATGCGCACCACCGGGATGTCGCGCATGTCCCGGCCTATGTGGTAGGTGGCGATCCGGACGTCGTGGCCCAGGCTGCGCAGGGCGCGCGCCTCCTCGTAGATGCGCACGTGGCAGCCCCTGTCCGCGAAATAGGGGGTAGGGGCCACCATGAGGATTCTGAGGCCTGGGTCAGCCAAGGTTTACCCTGTCCCTTACCACGTAGATCGGTTTCCCCTGGGATTCGAAGTAGGTCCGGGCGTTCAGTTCGCCCAGAAGCCCCATGACGATGAACTGGACCCCCATGAACAACAGGAAGGCGGTCAGGATCAAAAGCGGGTTGCGGTTCATGCTCATGTTCTCGAAGATCTTCATGTACAGCGTCGTTCCGCCGGAGAGGCAACCGGCCAGCAGGGTGTAGACCCCCCACTTGCCGAACAGCTGGATGGGCTTGGTTGAGTAGGTCAGGAGGAACTTGACCGTCATCAGGTCCAGCACGACCCTGAGCGTCCTGGAGATGCCGTACTTGCTCGTGCCGTACAGGCGCGGCCGGTGGTTGACGGGCAGCTCGGCAACCTTTGCCCCGAACTGGGAGGCGAGGGCGGGCACGAAACGGTGCATCTCGCCGTAGAGGTTGATGCCGTCCAGCACCTCCCTGCGGTAGGCCTTGAGGGTGCAGCCGTAATCGTGCAGGTGTACGCCGGTCATGGAGGAGATGAGGGCGTTCGCCAGCATGGAGGGGATCTTGCGGGTTACGAAGGTATCCTTGCGGTCCTTGCGCCATCCGGAGACAACGTCATATCCTTCGCCGAGCTTTGCCAGCAGGCTGGGGATGTCGGCCGGATCGTTCTGGAGATCGCCGTCCATGGGGATGATGACGCTGCCGGCCGCGGCGTCGAATCCGGCAGCCATGGCGGCCGTCTGGCCGAAGTTGCGGCGGAAACGCAAAAGCTTCACCCGCTGGTCCTTGGCGGCAATCTCCTTCAGGAGCCTGAACGAGGCGTCGCCCGAGCCGTCATCCACAAAGATGAGTTCGTACTCCAGGGAGGTGGGGTCAAGGGCCCCACGGATACTCTCGTAGAGCGCAGCAACATTCTCCTCTTCGTTGTAGATCGGCACGACAATGCTCAGCTCCACACTCACCTCGTCCTCCTAGTATAGACTTTGATCCAGCGTCCTCATCAGTTTCCTGCGCCTGGCTTATCGGCCAACCCCTTTAAAAGCCTCAGGGTAACCTCGCCGCCAGGTTTGCGCCCCCTTCCAAAGAGGGCGCCGAGCACTCCCCACCAGAGGCCTGCTCCGTATGCCAGGTGGATGATGGCGTAGATTAGCGGCAACCGGAAGAACATCCAAAGGCTTCCCGCCTTTACCGCTTCACGGCCGGAAAAGGCCAGCACCAGCAGCCCGTATGCGATAAGGGGCAACCAGGCCAAAGAACTCGATAAAAATGGCACGAGCGCCACATAGACGAACAACAGGGCCGGTATCAGGCTCGCAGGCTGGATGCGCCTGGTGATGAGCGTCTGTTCGGCCCGCCCCCGGCCGTAGTTCAGGAACTGGCGGCAGAGCAGGCGCCAGGTAGGCCGCTGGCTGCGATACACCGCCAGGCTCGGGTCATGGATCAGGCACGCGCCCTCATGGCTCATCCGTTCAAGGAGCTCGTTTTCCTCGTTGGGATAAAGCCGTTCGTCCAGGCCGCCGCAGGCCAGAAACCGCTCCCGGCGAAAACTCAGGTTGCAGAGAATGAGCTCGCTGTCGCTGGTCAGGCGCGCCTTCCCCTGTGCGCGGTATCGGTTGCGCATCCCGCCGCCCCCCAGGGCCGAGGCCAGGGCCGCGCCGATGCTGCGCTGCAGGAAGGAGTCGGTCGCCGGGGTCAGCGATGGGCCGCCCACGGCCGCCACCTGCGGGTCAGCGTAATGGCCGGCGGCCATGTTCAGGAATCCGGGCGATGTCAGGGAGTCGTCGTCCAGGAAATATACGATCTCGCCACGGGCCGTTGCCACCGCCGCATTCCTCTGCCGGCTCGGGCTGTATCCCTCGGCGACGATGATCTCATACCGGTCCTGCGGATAATCGACCGCCTCCAACCGCTGCGCGGCCGTTACGCTAAACCCCGGCTTGACCGGAATGATGATGGAAATAGTTGGCTGGTTCATAAAAAAACCGGGAATAGAGTTCCCGGTTCATATAATCATACTCGATTTACAAAATCATCAAAAATGTTGCCGGATCGCGATCAAGGTCTACATCTTCGAGCTGCCGTAGCTGTGCAGGCCGGACAGGAAGAGGTTAACACCCAGGTAACAGAAGATGGTGGCCGCGAAACCGATGATGGAAAGCCATGCGGCGCGCTTGCCGACCCACCCTCTGGTAAAGCGGGCGTGGAGGAACGCTGCATAGATGAACCAGACGATCAGGGACCAGGTTTCCTTGGGGTCCCAGCTCCAGTAGGTGCCCCAGGCATAGTTGGCCCAGGCTGCGCCGGTTATGATGCCGAGGGTCAAGAGCGGAAAGCCGATCATGATCGCCCGGTAGTTGAGGTCGTCGAGGACCCTGATCGGCGGGAACATCCCCATCAGGCCGCCGGCGGGGGTGGAGCCGCCACGCTCTTCGCTGTTGGCCTTGAACAGGTACATGATGGAAATGCCGCAGGCCACGGCAAAGGCGGCATAGCCGAGGAAACAGGTGATGACGTGATACAGGAGCCAGTTGCTCTGGAGTGCCGGCACCAGCGGTTCAATGCCGCTTTGCATGCCGAGCTGGGCCCACGCCATGCCCAGGAGGGCAAAGGGGACCACAAAAGCGCCGACGATTCGGTATTTGTACTTAAGCTCGATGAACATGTAGATGAGGATGATGGTCCAGGAGAAGAAAACCACGGACTCGTACAGGTTGGAGAGCGGCGCATGGCCGTACCCCATGGCGTAGGATTCTTTCCAGCGCAGGGCGATGGCTACGGTCTGGACGGCGAAACCGGCATAGGCCAGCAGGCTGCCGGTCAGGCCGATCGCCTTGTTCTTGCTGGCGAGGAATGCGAAAAAGACAACCATTGACGCCATGTAGGCGATCGTCGTTATGTTGAAGAGCAGTGAACTTGTCATATACCGTGTGACCTCCGCTAGATTTTCAGGTTTTTAAACTTGTCGGACAACTCCTCGAACTGCATCTGGAATGCAGCCTGATTCTTGCTGGCATTGCCGTACATCCGGGCATGCCCTTTGGAGACAACGACCCAGACCCGCTTGTGGGACATGAAGAACGCGATGAACAGGCCGGCCACCATCAGGGTGCATCCCAGCCAGACCACCCAGACGCCGGGGTCTTTTGCCACCTGGAGTCCGGTGTACATCTTGGCGTTGGACCCCTCGTACTGGAACAGAACATCATCGCCCCGTTGGGCGTTTACCTCTGGATAATTCTTCAACACGATAAAGGTTTGGCTTGCCTTGCCCTTGGGAGTGACTTCGACCCTGGCGGCCGGCCCGGTGAAACCGGGCATGAACTGGGTGATATCCGGAGTCGTCTCCAGCAGCTTGAAGGAGGTGCCGTCCTTCAGGGTAGTTGCCTGGCCCTCCAGCAGGGTAAATTGTTCGCTAAGACCGGTCGAGCGCGATTTTGCCGAAAATGTATGATCGCTGCTTTCGCTGGCCTGCCCGAAACTGGACTGGTAGAAGGTGAATCCCTTGTAGGTCAAAGGCTCGTTCACCACGACCCGGATATTGGTCAGCCCCTTGACAGGCTGGCCGTTTTCCAGGACCGTCAGGATACTCTTGAACTCCTTCGGGGCGCCCGAATCGTAATAGGAAACGCTGAACCGTTCGCAGCGGATGCCGAACCCGAGTGGGATCTCCGCGCCGCTGTGGGCCTGGATGCTCGTCACGCTGGTGCCTTCGACGATGGCGGCAAAACCCTTATATCCGAACAGCGACCCGAGGATGGCGCCGACGAAGATGACCAGGATGCTCAGGTGGACGACGTACACCCCCAGGCGGCACCATGCGCTTTTCTGGGCAAAGAGATGGTATTCCCCGTCATGCTCGGTAACCACCGGAGCGGCGAACTCCTTGCCGAGAAACTCGGCCAGTGCCTCGCGCCCCTTGTCGAACGGAGCAGTAAAATTAAGCTCCTGCTTCAGGGAAAAACCTTTGCGCAGGCTTTCGCCCAGCACCAGGGTCGGCTGGCTGATGAACTTGAACACGTGCGGCAGGCGCTTGACGGAGCAACAGACAAGGTTGAGGCTGAAAATGTACAACAGCGTGATGAACCATATGCTGTGGTACATGTCGAAAAAGCCGAGTTTGGTATAGATCTGGAGCTTCACGGCGCTGATCGAGGCGATGTATTCGGGTGCCAATTTTCCCTGTGGAATTATGGTGCCGATGATGGAGGTAAGCGCCAGGGAAATCAGGAGGGAGATGGTTAGCTTGAGTGAACAGAAAAAATCCCAAAGTGACTGAACGAAGCTGCGGTCGGTGGTTGCCAATGTTCTCTCCCGGTCGTGATGTCAGCAGCCTGCCGCCACTGGCGTCAGGCTTGGATTTCCGATTCTAGCCCAAGAGCGATAAAAAATGTACTCTTTTTTTCGGCACCATTCCGAATTATTCTCTTGTGCCGTGCGGTTTGTTCAACGAACAGGACACAGGAAACAAAAAAAGAGGGATGACAAGTGTCATCCCTCTTAGTACGCCGAAACTATGCATCCAGAATCGTTATTTGTGGCACTCTTTGCAGCTCAGGGGGCCTCTTTTGAGTTCTGCGTGGCAACCCTTGCAGTTCTTGTGAGCCCATTCCTTGCCAAAGCCTTCGATCTTGCCGGGGCCTTTTTCATGGCACTTCTTGCAGTTGCCGACATTGGCCATATGAGCCTTGTGGTTGAATTTAACCCCTTTTTTAAACTCGATGACTTCAGGAGCGGCAAAGGCGGTGCCCGCGAACGCAACTAGGGCAAACAGTGCAACAACGGCGTTTTTCATTTTTATTCCTCCATATGTAAATGTAAAAGCGGGATGAAACTACTACACGACAAAAAAGGATGTCAAGTAAAAAGCCCCATTGTCCCGTACTGTTAGTCGGCCTCCGGGCCCGTCGCTTGAAGGGCGGCGTCCTTGCGCTCCACCTCGTTCTCCATCTCGCGGCGATAATCGGTGAGCGCACCGGCAAGTCTCTCGTCGCAAAGGGCCAGGATCTGGACAGCAAACAGCGCGGCATTCTTGGCTCCGGCCTTGCCGATAGCCATGGTCGCCACCGGAATCCCCCCCGGCATCTGTACCGTCGAATACAGGGCGTCAACACCGTTCAGAGCCCCGCCCGGCATGGGGACCCCGATCACCGGAAGGATGGTCTTGGCGGCCACTACCCCTGCTAGATGGGCGGCCATCCCGGCTCCGGCGATGATCGCCTTGATGCCCCGTCCTGCCGCTTCGGCAGCCAGGGCCATGGTTCTGGCCGGAGAACGGTGAGCCGAGGATATCCGCATCTCGAAGGCGATGCCGAATTTCCGGAACACAACGGCAGCCTCCTCCATGACCTGCAGGTCGGAATCGCTCCCCATAATGATAAGAATCTGCGGTGAATCGCCTTTTATGTCCATAGCTTGCTCCTTATGAGCTTACCCCCTTGAAGGGCGGATGATGGGTATTTCAAGTTACCGAGATCTTACCCGCGGTTGAGGGCCTTTTTGCCGATGTCCGTGCGATACTGGACCCCTGGCCAGGTGATCCGCTCGGCCCCCCGGTAGGCCTGTTCAATGGCCTGCCGCACCGTTTCGCCCAGTGCGGTGACACCCAGGACACGGCCGCCGCTGGTGACGCACCGCCCCTCTTTGGCAGCGGTGCCTGCATGGAAGACAAAAACGTCGTCCAGTTCGGCCGCTTTGTCCAGCCCGCTGATCTCATCCCCGGTGCGGTAGTCGCCGGGATACCCTTCGCTGGCCATGACAACGCAGACCGCCGCCTTGTCGTGCCATTCGATGGTGCGGCCGGCCAGATCTCCCTCGGCCACTGCCAAAAGGACCGGCACGATGTCCGACTTCATCCGCATCAAGAGCGGCTGGCACTCCGGGTCGCCGAAGCGGGCGTTGAACTCCAGGGTCCTGACCCGGCCTTCCTTTACCATCAGCCCCGCATACAGCACGCCGCGATAGGGGCGCCCCTCGGCGGCCATGCCGTCGACCGTCCGGCGGAGCACCTCGGCCATTGCTTGCTCATGCACCGCCGGCGTCACCACCGGCGCGGGGGAATAGGCCCCCATGCCCCCGGTGTTCGGGCCTTTGTCGCCATCGAAGATAGCCTTATGATCCTGGGCGCTGGCAAGAGGAATGATGTTCGTGCCGTCGGTGATCGCCAGGAAGGAGGCCTCCTCCCCGGTGAGGAATTCCTCGATGACCACCCTGGCGCCGGCGCTGCCGAAGGCGTTGCCGCTCAGCATGTCCCTGACGGCCGCAACAGCCTCTTGGCGGGTTTGGGCAATGATGACCCCCTTGCCGGCCGCCAGACCATCGGCCTTGACGACGATCGGGACGCCGGTCCGGTCGATGAATGCCTCGGCCGGTTCTACCTCGGTGAAGACGCCGTAGGCGGCGGTGGGGACTCCGTATTTCTGCATCAGGTCTTTGGAAAACGCCTTGCTGGCCTCGATGATGGCCGCGTCCTTCCGGGGACCGAAGATCTTGAGCCCCTCTTTTTCGAAAAGATCCACGATACCCATGGAGAGGGGCTGTTCCGGTCCCACCACAGTGAGCCCGATCCCCTCGCTGCGCGCAAAATCGAGCAGCCTTTCCAACTCGTCCACCTTGATCGGGACATTCTCGGCCAGTTGGCCGATCCCCGGATTGCCGGGGGCGCAGAAGACCTTTGTCACCAGCGGCGATTGGGCGATCTTCCATACCAACGCATGTTCACGGCCGCCGCCGCCGACCACCAAAACTTTCATGGATCAACTCCTCGTCATTTAGTACATGCTCAACACTGAAATCCCCTCATCCGCCCCTTTGGGGGCACCTTCTCCCTTAGGGAGAAGGAACAGGATCATCCCTCTCCCCGCGGGAGAGGGTGGCTGAAGGTGGGTTAGGGGGTGAGTTTTACCTAAGTGCAACTGGCAAACCGGACAAAGCTCCTCAATACTAATAGATCGTCCAATTTTTCGTGAGATCAAGGAAGATAAGTGAATGCGCGGAGACGTACCTGTCGGTACGTCGCACAATTTTCCCCGCAAAATTGGACCGCGAAGGCGCCCGAAGGGTGAAGCCAACGGCTGAAGTCACAAGTATTCATGAGATCTGACGCCGAGATCGCGGAAAAGTGGGCGATCTAGTGCCGGAAGTGCCGCATGCCGGTGAACACCATGGCTATCCCATGCTCGTTGGCCGCCCTGATGACCTCGTCGTCGCGCACGCTCCCGCCTGGCTGGATGACGGCTGTGACGCCTGCTTCCGCCGCGGCGTCGACCCCGTCGCGGAAGGGGAAGAAGGCATCTGACGCCAGCACCGTGCCCTGGGTCGGCAAGAGCGCCTTCTGCACGGCGATCTTGGAGGAATCGACCCGCGACATCTGGCCTGCCCCGATCCCCACGGTCTGGTCGCGGTTGGTAAAGACAATGGCGTTGGACTTCAAGTGCTTGCAGACGCGCCAGGCAAAATCGAGCGCAGAGTATTCCGAGGCGGTTGGAGTGCGTTCGGTCACCACTCGGCAATCCGCAGCCCGCACCATCCCCAGATCGCGTCCCTGGACCAGCAGTCCGCCCACCACCTTTTTGAGGTCATATCCCTGGGCGACATAAGCTTCCAAGAGCGGCACCTGCATAACCCGCACATTCTTCTTGGCAGTGAAGATCTCGAGAGCCTCGTCGCTGTAGCCGGGGGCGATCACCGCCTCCAGGAAGGTCGAGGCGAGTTCCCGGGCCGTGGCGGCATCCACCTGGCGGTTGAAGCCTACGATGCCGCCGAAGGCCGAAACCGGATCGCATTCACGCGCCTTGAGATAAGCGCTGAGCGGCGTATCGGCCAGGGCCACGCCACAGGGATTGGTGTGCTTGATGATGACCGCTGCGCTCTGTTCGAATTCCTTGACCGTCTCTATTGCGGCATCCAGGTCGATGATGTTGTTGAACGAAAGCTCCTTGCCCTGCAACTGCACGGCATTGGAAACGCACGGTTCCGCAACATCCTTCTCCACGTAAAAGGCGGCCGATTGCTGGGGATTCTCGCCATAGCGCAGATCCTGGGCCTTTTTGACCTGGATGGTGAAGGTTGCCGGATATGCCTGTGGCTCTTCGCCCAGGCGCGCTCCCAGGTAATTGGAGATGGCGCCGTCATAGGCGGCCGTATGCTGGAACACCTTGACCGCCAGGCCGAAGTTGGTGGCCGAAGAGACGACCCCCACGGCTGTCGCCATCTCTTCAAGCACCTTGGCGTAATCGGCATGATCCACGATCACGGTTACATCCGGGTAGTTCTTGGCGGCCGAACGGAGCATGGTGGGGCCGCCGATGTCTATATTCTCTATGGCATCTTCCAGCCGGCACCCCTCCTTGGCCACGGTGGCCTCGAAGGGATACAGGTTGACGACCACCATGTCGATGTTCTCGATGCCGTGTTCCTTCATCTTGGCCACATGGGCCGGATTGCTACGCATGCCGAGCAGGCCGCCGTGAACCTTGGGGTGCAGGGTCTTGACCCGGCCGTCCAGCATCTCGGGGAAACCTGTGAATTCGGAGACATCCTTGACGGTGAGGCCGGCCTCGCGCAGAAGCTTGGCCGTGCCGCCGGTGGAGAGGATCTCGACGCCGTAGCCGGCCAGTTGTTTGGAAAACTCGATGACGCCTGTCTTGTCGGAAACGCTTATCAGCGCCCTGGTGATCTTGGCCATTGGAACCTGCTCCTTCGCTATCAAATAGGTCATTAGAAATATCAAAAAACAGGAATATCTGCCACGAAGACACGGAGAACTCGAAAATGAATCGATCCGTGCCTCTGGGAGATATCCGGTTTGGTCTGCGATTACAGGTGCGGGAAATCTATGTGCTTCATGAACATGCTCTCGAACAGCGGCGTGCCGGAAAGCGGCACCACGCGGAACCGATGCCCGAGCCGCTCCACGGATTCGAATCCGTCGTTGGTTGCCAGGGCACGTTCAACGCCGGCCAGCGCCCCTTCGGGGGTAAAACGTGAGATTTGTACCATGCCTTCGCTGAAAATTCCAATGTTTTTAAGCCATGTGGGATGCAAAACCGAACCGAAAGAGCCGGTCAAAAGCACCTCCCTCAGCGCCTGAAAGGGGAGAGCGGCCCTCTCGGCCAGCACCTCCATGCCGGCCCGGATGGCTCCCTTTGCCAGTTGGATCTGGCGGATGTCCCGCTGGGTCAAGAGCAACGACCGCCGGGCATCCCGATGGATGACAAAGGCGTTCTCCCCGTCATGCTCCACCACCCGCTGGCCCAGGTTCGAGGGGATCTCGGCGCTGTTGCGGAGCCTTCCCCCCTTTTCCACGATCTTAAGGCGCAACAGTTCCGTGACCAATTCAATGGCGGCCGAACCGCAGATGCCCGATGGCTCTCCATTGCCCAGGGTTGCTATTCTCACCCGTTCTGCCTCGATGCGGATGGAGCTGATCGCCCCAGGCAGGGCGGCCATGCCGCAGGAGAGGTTGCCCCCTTCAAAGGCCGGCCCGGCCGCGGCCGAGGTGGCCCAGATGGTTTCGTCCGAGATGAGGGCCATTTCGCCGTTGGTGCCCATGTCCAGGCACAGGGCTGCCTGGCCCGGAGCCGCGCCGTAGAGGAAGGCCACCGTGTCTCCTCCAACGAATCCGCCCGGCATGGGGAACAGATAGACCTGGGCTGTACCGTCCCACTCAAGCTCCGCCGCCGTCACCCGTTTGCCGTTGGTGAAAAGTGGGCGATAGGGGGGGAGGGCCAGGGATTTGACCGGGAGCCCCAGCAGCAGGTGCTGCATGGCAGGATTTCCGGCGATGGCGGCCGTTGTGACCGAGCCCCACGGGATTGCGCTGGCGGCGCAGAGTTCATGGGCCAGGCGCAGCAGTTCTGCGCGGACCAGGGAAGCCATCTCCTGCAGCGCCCCCTCCGAGCGGACCGCCGCGTCCAGTCGCGATACCACATCGGCCCCAAAACTACGCTGGGGGTTCATGCTGCCGGTCATGGCCAGCCGTTGCCCGGTCGCGAGTTCGATCAAAGACGCAGCCAGCGTGGTGGTTCCGAGATCTATGGCGAGTGCGTATTCGGGCATCAGGTAATCTCGATGGTGCAGCCCTGCGGGGGCAGCACCTCTCCGACCTGAGCGGCAAAGATGCCCCGCTCCCCGGCGTGGTCCAGGAAGCGCCGGGCATCCTCGGGCGCCAGGGCGACCAGGAGGCCGCCGGAGGTCTGGGGGTCGAAGAGCGGCACCAGGGCCTCGTCGCCGGCGTCTCTCCCTCCCACCAAGGGTGCATAGTGGTCACGGTTGCGGTAGCAGCCGGCAGGCACCATGCCGTCGGCCATCAGCTCCGTCACTCCCGGCATGAGGGGAACCTCAGTGAGCCGCAGCCGGATGCTCACCCCTGCGCCTCGGGCCATCTCGCTGCAATGGCCGATCAGGCCGAAGCCGGTCACGTCGGTGGCGGCTGAGGCGTTGCACTCCCGCATCAGGGCGGCGGCGGCGCGGTTGAGGGTGGTCATCCAGGTCACGGCCTCGTTGACGGCCTTGACCGGGGCCATCTCACCCTTGATGGCCGTGGCGATGATCCCGCTCCCCAAAGGCTTGGTCAGGATCAGGATATCACCTGGACGGGCGGTGGAGTTGCGGATAATCGCGTCGGGGGCTATCAGTCCGGTCACTGAGAGGCCGTATTTCAATTCGTCGTCCTCAACGGTGTGCCCCCCGACCAGGCAGACCCCGGCTTCCTTGAGCATGCTCTGCCCGCCTGCCAGGATCTCCCGCAGGATCTCGCCCGGCAGGGAACAGGCCGGGAAAAAAACCAGGTTCATGGCGGTCACGGGACGGCCGCCCATGGCATAGACGTCGGAAACAGCGTTGGCTGCGGCAATGCGGCCGAAGGTAAAGGGATCGTCCACCAGCGGGGTGATGATGTCGGCCGTCTCCACCAGGGCGCAATCCGGCCCGATCCTGTAGACCCCGGCGTCGTCGGATGTCTCGGGACCTACGAGGAGGTGTGCGTCGCGGTTTGTCCAAAGCCCATCCAGGGCTTTCGCCAGGCCTTCAGGGCCCAGTTTCGCGGCTCAACCGGCTGCTTTAACCTGTTGCGTCAGCTTGATCATGACTGCCCTTCCTGGTGAAAGGTAAAAGGTGAAAGGAAAAAGGTAAATGCTATCAACTTTTTACTTTTCACAGCTTATTTCAAGTAGACCCGCGGCACCCGTTTGCTGATGCCGCAGAATATCTCGTAGGGGATGGTGCCGGCCAGGGCCGCCAACTCCTCGACATGGATGCAGTTCCCTGTGTCGTCGGGCCCCATGAGGACCACCTCGTCTCCTACCCCAACGCCGTGGATATTGGTCACTTCCAGCATGATCCAGTCCATGCAGACCGTCCCGGCCACCCGCGCCCGCTGCCCCCGGATCAGGGCCTCGCCACGGTTGGTAAGGGCGCGGGGGTAGCCGTCGGCGTAGCCTACAGGCACGCTGGCAATCAAGGTCTTGCCGGAGGCGGTAAAGCGGCGGCCATAGCTGATGGTGGTGCCGGCCTCCACCCATTTCAGCATGGCGATGCGGCTTTTCAGACACATGACCGGCCTGACGTCCAGCTTTCCCTGGAAATCTGGTGATGGGCTGGCGCCGTAAAGCACGATGCCGGGACGGACCAGGTTGCAGCCGCCAGTATCTCGGAACAGCGCGGCGGCGCTGTTTGCGATGTGGATGTAGCGCGGTGAAAACCCCGCTTTGCGGGCCTCGGCTACCACCCAGGCGAACCGTTCCTCCTGGGTGCGGGTAAACTGCTGGCCTGCCTCGTCCAATTCGTCGGCACTGGCAAAATGGGAGACGATCCCCTCCAGGGCGAGATGGGGAAGTCCTTTTAGCTCGTTCAGGAACGCGGGGGCATCGGAGTAGGGTATACCCAGGCGTCCCATGCCGGTGTCGATCTTGAGGTGGACCTGGGCCTTGCGAAAGAGCTTGCCTGCGGCCAGATTCAAAGAGGTGGCCTGTTCCTTGGTGAAAAGGACAGTGGAGATGTTATAGCCGATGCATTTGCGCTCCTGGCCGGGATACACCCCTCCCAGGAGCAGGATCGGCTTATCGATGCCGCTCTTGCGCAGTTGAATCCCTTCGGCCAGGAAGGCGACGCCGAAGGCGTTTACCCCCAGCCCTTCCAGTTCGCGGCTGACGTCCATGAAGCCGTGGCCGTAGGCGTCGGCCTTGATCACCGCCAGGATCTCCATGCTGCGCGGGATGGCAGACCTTATGACCTGGAAATTATGGTGCAATGCTTTAAGGTCGATTTCCGCAAACGTCGGTCTGCTGTCGTACAATGTCGTGAGACTCCATTTCCGAAGTTTTTTGTCTTTATGCATGAACAGGGATAAAGGTTCAGTCACGGTTATTACCATGTATGCCGGTGACTGTAAAGGGGGAGTGCCGACGAACGGAAAGGGCAACCTCCCTGATTTTATACCCATTGACAGGCACGGTTAATTCCAGTAACGTATACGCAAGCAACAAGGCCCTGGGGGAGTTCGTGCGAACTGAGATGATTCCGCTGGAATCAGACCCTTTGAACCTGATCCGGTTAATCCCGGCGTAGGAAAGCGGCTAACACGACAGTTCATCCTTATGAACTTGGCCGCCTGTATCACACAGTGCGGCCTTTTTTATCTCGGGGGTAAGCCATGGGCGATTCCAGCAGACGGTTTCGTCTGGTCATCAATAACACGGCGCAATCATTTCCGCCCATCTCAGGCGTTTATCTGATAACCGATCAGGGGGACAACCTCGTTGAACGGGTACGGATCGCACTGCGCGGCGGCGTGGCGGTTTTGCAGTACCGCGCCAAGGACAAGGATCGCGAGACGTGCCTTGAGGAAGGGCACGAACTGAAAGATCTCTGTAAACGCTTTGGAACGGTCTTCATCGTCAACGACGACATCCTCCTGGCCAGGGATCTGGATGCCGACGGCGTCCACCTGGGCCAGGACGACGGTGGCATTGCCGAAGCACGGGAGATTCTGGGCACCGGCAAGATCATCGGCAAATCGACCCATAATCTGAACGAGGCCCTCCAGGCAGAACAAGAGGGTGCCGATTATATAGGTTTCGGCGCCATGTATCCGACCGACAGCAAGGTCATTACCCACATGCCCGGCACCGGCGGCCTGTCCTCCATTCGCGACCGCATCAAGCTCCCGGTGGTGGCCATCGGCGGTATCACCACCAGCAACGCCTGCCGGGTGATCGACGCAGGCGCGGATGCCGTGGCGGTGATTGCTTCGGTCTTATCCAACCCGCACCCTGCCATCGCGGTTGCCGAGTTAAAACTGCTCTTCAACCGCACCTGTCCCCATCCGCGCGGCTCCGTGCTGAGCGTGGCCGGCAGCGACTCGGGCGGCGGGGCCGGCATGCAGGCCGACATCAAGACCATTACCCTCCTGGGGAGTTATGCCGCCAGCGCCCTGACTGCACTGACCGCCCAGAACACACGGGGGGTTTCGTCAATCCACGGCCTCCCATCCTCCTTTGTCGCGGACCAGATAAATACCGTTTTGGCCGATATTCCGGTGGACGTCATCAAGACCGGCATGTTGCACACCGCCGCCATCGTCTCGACGCTGGCCGAACTCCTGGCAGAGCGCAATGACCTTATCCCGCTGGTCATCGATCCGGTCATGGTCTCCAAAGGGGGCACGGCGCTTTTGGATCGTGACTCGATCAGAGTCATGATCGACCAACTGCTGCCTCAGGCCTACCTGCTGACCCCCAACATCCCCGAGGCCGAGCGCATCCTGGGGAGGGCGATCCGTACCGAGACGGAGATGGAACAGGCGGCCCGAGACCTGCATGCACTCGGCCCTGCAAACGTGCTTCTCAAAGGGGGCCATCTCACCGGCCGGCAATCCACCGACATCCTCTTTGATGGCTACGAATCACGGGCGTATGCCGCGGAGCGGGTCTTTACCAGCAATACCCATGGCACAGGCTGCACCTATGCCTCGGCCATCGCCTCTTTTCTCGCCCAGGGAGAGCCCATCCGAAGTGCCGTGGAAAAGGCCAAGGAGTTTATCTCAGCCGCCATTCGGACAGCCCATCCCCTGGGCAAGGGGCATAGCCCGGTGAACCATTTTGCCGCGGCTCAGCAACAAGACAGGTAATTAGTTTCCATCCGGAAACTTAGGATAAAACTCATCCATAACTTTTGCTTTTTACGGAGCATGCAATGACCCAACTGGAATCTGCCCGACAGGGCTTCATCACCGAACAGATGCAGGCCGCGGCCGCAACGGAAGGGGTCGCACCCGAGTTCATCCGCGAGGGCATGGCCGCCGGCACCATCGTCATCTGCCACAACATCAAACATAAAAACGGCATTCCCCTGCCGGTGGGAACCGGGCTGCGCACCAAGATCAACGCCAATATCGGCTCATCCTCCGACGACACCGACATGCAAAAGGAGTTGGAAAAGGCCCGCATTGCCGTGAAATACGGGGCAGACGCCATTATGGACCTGTCCACCGGAGGGCCGGTTGACGAGATCAGGCGGGCCGTGGTGGCGGAGACGAACGCCTGCATCGGCAGCGTGCCGCTCTACCAGGCTGCCCTGGATGCCGTGCGGGTCAAGAAGAAGGCCATCGTGGACATGACGGTGGACGATATCTTCGCCGGCATCGTCAAGCACGCCGAGGACGGCGTGGACTTTATCACCGTGCACTGCGGCGTGACCCGCTCCACGGTTGAGCGGATGAAAAACGAGGGTCGCCTGATGGACGTGGTCTCCCGCGGTGGGGCGTTCACCATCGAATGGATGGCCTACAACCGCCAGGAAAATCCGCTCTTCGAGCACTTCGACAAGCTGTTGGAGATAACGAAGGAATACGACATGACCCTGTCGCTGGGTGACGGATTCCGTCCCGGATGCCTGGCCGACGCCACCGACCGTGCCCAGATCCATGAGTTGATCATCCTTGGGGAACTGACCCAACGCGCTCAGGAGGCCGGGGTGCAGGTCATGATCGAAGGACCGGGGCATGTGCCGCTGAACCAGATCCAGGCCAACATCCTTTTGCAGAAGCGGCTGTGCCACGGCGCGCCGTTTTATGTCCTTGGCCCCCTGGTCACAGACATCGCGCCTGGATACGACCATATCACATGCGCCATTGGCGGGGCCATTGCAGCGGCCGCAGGCGCCGACTTCCTCTGCTACGTCACCCCCAGCGAGCATCTTCGCCTGCCTGACGTGCAGGACGTGCGCGACGGCGTGATCGCCTCCCGTATTGCGGCACATGCGGCCGACATCGCCAAGGGTGTCAAGGGTGCCATGGACAAGGACATCCAGATGGCGAAGTGCAGGAAAAAGCTGGACTGGGAAGGGCAATTCGCCCTGGCGCTGGATGAGGACAAGGCCAGGGAGTTCCGTGCCAATTCGCCGGTCGCCGATCACGGGGCCTGTACCATGTGCGGCGAGTTCTGCGCCTACAAGGTCATGGACGACGCCATGAAACGCTGATCAGCCATTGCAGAGGGAAGGGGCGGACTGGAGCGCCGAACCACCAGATATCCCTTGACAAACGTGCTGTTGCGCTTAGAATTAGTTTTTCCAAACCTGAATCCGTGACTCCTTCACGGATTCAGGATATAAATTAAAAATATTGACCATCTGATAAGCGATACTACTAAACCTCCAGCGATGGTGGGACGGATAGCCTAAGGGTCTCTTGCAGACAGCCGGGTGCCGAAAGATCAGATCTTTGGCACCCGTTTATGTTTTTGCCGCCAAAGGGTCAAAGCCTGTTTCCGTCCGTTCTCTCCCTAGGGAAAACGGCTCAGCGGAGGTTGTGCATGGCATTTTCCCTCGACCATTCCCTCACCCATATCGAAATCAAGGAACCGGATCTCGCCGAGATCTACCGTTCTACCAACAGCGTCGTTCCACCTCAAGAGGAATGCCAGGGGCATATGTGCGAGGCGTACGTATGCAGTGCCCGGGAGAAAGACCGGTTTTGCATATATGTGGCTTTCTTCGACACCACCACCCAAAGTCCCGTTATCCTCTCCACTACCTGCGAAGTACTGAAGCCTGCCGATCAGAAGCGTCTGGTTAACGAGGCCCTGAAGCTCACAAAGTCCATGGGTTTCGCAATGGAGCCGGTAAAACTTGCTTACAGCGCTGCCATGCGCCAGGTCATCATTCAGGGCATCAACGTCATGCGTCCCCCCCATCGCGTGAAAAAGCCGTCCTCAACCGTTGCGCCTCCAGTGGAAGCCCCCCTGCCGCTCCCTGGCGACGCCACAGCCGATGACCATGCCGCGGCTAAAGGCCCGGCCCCATCCTTGCCGAAGATCACGACACCACAGGTTGCCGAACTTTCGGCAGAGGTGGCCGACCTCAGGAAGGCTTTGACCGATATGGTGTCGGCCAAGGCCGAGACAGAGAAGATAGCCGAACGAACAATCATGGCCATTAAATTGGAGCTTGAGAGTACCATTGCCTGGTACCGGGAGCGGGAGGAGCCGCCTCAGGAAGTGTCGGTCGTCAGACAGCGGGAACAGCCCCTGGAAGACGAGACCAGTGCCGGTCCGCATGCTGAACCGAGGAGCAGGGACGAGGCGTTGCAAGCCCTTGAGGAGATGCTTCTCAAGGAAACGGCGAACCGGCGTGAGGCCGAGACAAAGGCTGAAGCATTGGGGCTTCGCCTTGAACGGGCGGAAGAGGAATCGGCCACACTGCGCCTGGAGTTGGACAGGCTCAGCCAGGAGATGGCGGCCGGACGATTGCAGGTCGAGGAGCAGCTTGCCGTGGAGGTTGCACGCCAGACCGTGGAAGGACGGGCCGCAACGGAACAGGAACAGCTGCTGCGTGACGAACTTGCCGCTGCCCGTCATGAAAGCAGCGCCCTGCATGGCACTTTGAAAAACGTGCTGAAAGAGCAGCAGGTGCTTGTCAACGAGCGGGAGGCACTCAGGGCCGAACTGGCGGTTTTCAGGGAAAGCGCGGGGATCGGGCAGCAGGAGCCGGATGCCCGCGTACGGGAGCAGGAAGGTTTTAAGGAATGCCTCAAACGCCTTGAGCATGAGCAGATGGAGACACGTCAACGTTACGAGACGCTCCTGGCCGAAAAGGAGCTGAAACTGAAGGAGGTCTGCACCGAACTGAAGTCCCTTTCGGCAAAACAGGAACATTTGCTGGGAGAAAAAAAACAGTGGGACACCATCGCCGACAGCTTCAAGAAAAAGGCCCACAAGGCAGTGGAACGCCTAAAGCTGGAAAAGCAGGCCCTGGAGGAAAAGCTGAAGCAGATGGAGGAATCTGGCCCCAGACCTTTGTCCATATATGGACGGACCAGCGCCGAGACTGCCGTGGTGTCCCCCTTTGCCGCACAGGGACTGACGGATACCGGCTCCGGCTTTAGCCGGTTCGGCAACCCCGGTCCGGCAACGGACAGCGGCTCAACCATAATACGCTACTCCCCGCAGGTATCGGTCATATCCTATCAATCGACTCAAGATATCGTTGATCTCTACGGTTCGGCCAACGTGATCCGGGCCAGGCCGGAAGGCAGACGATCCCAGGATTGCAGCGCCTACGTCTGCGTGATCGAACGGGAGGGAAAAACGGCCATTCACCTCGCCTGGCACCTCATTGACAGCAAAGAGGTACTCATCTGTCTGCCGGAAAAACAGCCGGAAGGAAGGGAAAGCTATGCCCGCGTGCTCCAGGACGCCATTTTCTACTTTGAAAGCATTGGGTTCATGATGGATCGGCTAGAGCTGCCGCCTGACTCTTGCCGCCAACTCAAGTTGCTTGAAAAGATCGGGATCTGCAAGATGGATGTATCCTGTACATAATTGCCATAACTTCGTAGACTCCGGTAAACAAAACCAGACTGAAAGGAACTGCATGATCAACAAAGAGCGTCTCTATGCCACGTTTATGGAACTGTGCGCCATAGATTCCGAACCAACAAGGGAGCGCCTGTTGGCGGACAGGCTGAAGGAACTCCTGTCGGGACTGGGTTTCATTGTAACTGAGGATGATACCGGTGAGAAGATCGGCGGCAACGCGGGGAATCTTGTCGCCCGGCTGGCGGGTACCGGCCAGGGTAAGCCGCTCCTGTTCTCCTGCCACATGGATCGGGTGGTTCCTGGCATCGGGGTCAAGCCGCGCATCGAGGGGGACTTCATTGTCAGCGACGGCTCAACCGTACTTGGCGCCGACGATGCAGCCGGGCTGGCGGCCATTCTGGAGGGATTCACAACGCTCAGGGAGCAGCAGGCATCCCACCCGCCGATCGAGTTGATTCTGACGGTTGCCGAGGAACTGGCCCTGGTCGGCTCCACTCATTTAGATACCACGCAGATCACCGCCAGATCCGGATTTGTGCTTGATGCGGGGGGTGCGGTCGGCGAGATCGTTGTTCAGGCCCCGGAGCAGGTGAAGTTCAAGGCAATTTTCCATGGCCGAAGCGCCCATGCGGGATTTGCCCCGGAACAGGGGGTATCTGCCATCCAGATGGCCGGTGTTGCCATCAGCCGGATGCAACTTTTGCGGATCGATCCGGAAACGACTGCCAATATAGGAAGCATATCGGCAGTTGGGCCGACCAATATCGTGCCGGACCGCTGTGAACTGGCGGGGGAGGCCCGTTCGCTGGATCCGGCAAAATTAAGGGTCCAGATAGGGTCTTTGACCGAAGCCATGCAGTCGGCGGCAGCGGAGTATGGCGGCACGGTGGAAATGGCCGTAGTGCCGAGCTATCCGGCGTACAAGCTGCTGGAAGATGCCGAACCGGTGCAGCAGGCCGTCCGGGCAGCCCGGCGGATTGGCGTGCCGGTTCGCTTCAAGCCTACCGGCGGCGGGTCGGACGCCAACATCTTCAATAGCAGGGGAATCCCGTCCGTGGTGCTGAGCTGCGGTTACGAAAAGGTCCATACCACGGGGGAACGCATACCGCTGGAGCAACTGGTTCTGCTGACGGAATGGGTGCTGGCGATTGTCGATGACGGCGTTGCTCGTTCGTGACCGCAGCCCCTGAGTAGGCGGGAGATTAAGGATGGAATCCCAGCATTCATCCGAGAACAGGTATCAAGCTATTTATGCCACGGTCAGGCGAATTCCAGCCGGCTTTGTAGCCACCTACGGCCAAGTCGCTCGACTGGCAGGTCTTAAAGGTTGTGCACGCCAGATAGGCTATGCTTTGAGCGCTCTGACGGACAAGTCTGCCGTTCCCTGGCATCGCGTGATCAACGCTCAGGGGCGCATCAGCCCGCGCTCAGGCGGCAGCCCGGCTGACATGATCCAGCGGCTGCGCCTTGAAGAAGAAGGTGTTTGCTTCGACGAGCGCGGCCGTATTCCTCTGGATCGTTTCCAGTGGCACCCGGTGCCGAACACCGTGTGTCCCGATAAAAACTGATAGGATTCTCTAATCATCTGCTTCGGCCGGGCGCGCCGGAACTCCTGACGTTTGGCAAGGGTGTTCCGGTAGCATGCATTTGGGGAGCATTATGTTACACCAGGGTTGGCATCATAGGGAGTGGTAGCTATGCCTGAAGCAGCAGGTAAAGATTCTCCCATCATCTGCAAGAACTGCGCGCTCATGCTCGCCCGGATTGCCTGCCGGCGGCGCTGGTGGTTTCCTCTGGTGCGGGAGCCGCTGGTGCTGGGGATGCGTTTCCTGGCCGCTTGTAACGGCATAGACGCCCGCAGGCATGCGGTGCGTAACCAGGAGTGCAAGGGGTGCATCCGCTTCATGAAGGCTGAGCTTGAGGAAAAGTCCGCCACCTTCCGCTTCCTCAATGACCGGATCGGCGATTACTTCAGCAGCCTGCGCAATTCTCTTCTGACCCAGGAGGAGCTTGACGAGGCAAAGCGTTTTGCCGGAGAAGCCATGGAGCAGGATCGTGAAAGGCCATGACATTGGGTGAACCCGATGTTTGTAGAAGACATCTCCTGAGCGTCGCTTTTCACCAAACACACCTAAAGGAGCTTCGCACCCGATGAACCATGCAGATTTCGATTTCGATACCCCAGTGGGGCGGAACAACACAAGCAGCGAAAAATGGGACAAGTACCAGGGACGCGATATCATCCCCATGTGGGTGGCGGATATGGACTTCCGCTCTCCGCCTGCGGTGATCGCTGCGTTGCACGAGCGGATCGAGCACGGCGTGTTCGGCTATACCCATCCGCCGCAAGGTTTGGTGGAAGCGGTGATCAATCACCTGGAACGGGATTACGACTGGCAGGTTCAGCCCGAATGGCTGGTCTGGCTGCCGGGCCTGGTGTGCGGCCTGAACGTGCTCAGCAGGGCCGTGGGGGAAGCTGGCGACGAGGTGATAACCTTCACACCGATCTATCCCCCCTTCATGTCGGCCCCGACCTTGTCGCAACGCGCCACCGTCAAGGTACCCCTGCAACTGCACAACAACCGTTGGGTGGTGGATCTGGGGGCTCTGGAACGGGCCATCACGCCGCGCACCAAACTGCTCTTGCTGTGCAATCCGCACAATCCGGTAGGCCGGGCCTGGACCAAGGATGAGTTGCAGCAGTTAGCCTTGGTGGCCGAGCGCCATGACCTGGTGATCGGATCGGACGATATCCACGCCGGCCTGATCCTGGACGAGGGAATACGCCACCTGTCGATTGCCGCCCTGTCGCCGGAAACGGCCCGCCGCACCATCACTTTGCTGGCCCCGAGCAAGACCTACAACATCCCAGGCATGGGGTGTTCCTTTGCGGTGATCAGCGACCCTGCCCTTCGTTGCGACTTCATCAAGGCGGCCGGCAGGATCGTGCCGCACGTCAACCTGCTCGGATACACCGCTGCCGAAGCGGCCTACCGCCATGGTGAAAAATGGCGGCAAGCCTTGCTTTCGTACCTTCGCGGGAACCGTGATCTGGTGGAAGAGGCAATAGGGAGTATACCCGGACTTGCAACAACCCACGTGGAGGCGACCTACCTGGCATGGATCGACACCCGTACCGCCGGCATCGACAACCCGGGCCGCTTCTTCGAGGAGGCTGGGGTTGGCTTGTCCAATGGCGTTGATTTCGATGCGCCGGGATTTGTACGACTCAACTTCGGGTGTGCGCGCAGCTTGTTGAAGGAGGCGCTGCAGCGGATGGAGCGAGCTTTACAACGTCATTAAGATAGTGTGTTGGTCCCGGCTCCCTTCGGCTCTGAATGGCTTTAGAAAGGTTCCTGCTGCGCGTCCGCGGTCGGCTGATATATGAAGATGTCGCATCTAAATCAACAGCCGCTACCGTATGGTCATGGTGCGATCTCCACTTTGGATGCAAAAAGGCCGAGGGAATGGTTCCCCCGGCCTTTAGTTGCCTGGTCGGCGATAATGTATTTAGTGCCGTACTGTTGCCACCACTTGAAGGGGCGGCACGCTAAATCCCGCTGCCGTCAATATATCCGCTCTTGTTGACGCGGATCTTCTCGCTCTTGTCCACCTGGATCACCCGGCCATCCTGCACTACCAGGGTCACCGTGCCGAAGCGGATCGAGTTCAGAGCCTCACGCACGATCCGCTCCAGTTCGCGGTTCCATGGTTCAGGGGTCGGGGCGGCCATCAGATTCCCTCGAACAGGGCTGTGGAGAGGTAACGCTCGGCCGTGTCGGGCAAAATGGCGACGATGGTCTTGCCGGCAAATTCGTCCAGCTTGGCCAGCCTGACCGCGGCGGCAGCGGCAGCGCCGCTGGAGATGCCCACCAAAAGCCCTTCCTCCCTGGCCAGCCGCTTGGCGAATTCGATTGCCTCATTGCTCTCCACCTGTTCGACCCGGTCTACGACGCTGAGGTCGAGGGTGTCGGGGATAAACCCGGCGCCGATGCCCTGGATCTTGTGGGGGGCAGGCTTCAATTCCTGGCCTGCCAGCTTCTGGCTGATGACCGGGCTCTCTTTCGGCTCCACCGCCACCGAAACGATCTTCTTGCCCTTGGTGTTCTTGATATAGCGGGAGATGCCGGTTATGGTGCCGCCGGTGCCGACGCCCGATACCAGGACATCCACAGCGCCGTCGGTGTCGTCCCAGATCTCCGGGCCGGTGGTCTTCTCGTGGATCTCCGGATTTGCCGGGTTCTTGAACTGCTGGGGGATGAAGTATTTCGCTGGATCGGAAGCGGCGATCTCCTCGGCCTTGGCAATGGCGCCTTTCATCCCTTCGGCTCCCGGCGTCAGGATCAGGTTGGCGCCCAGGGCGGC
>Ga0316217_10000665_pt1 | contig 47605 bp, 43 predicted proteins | sample 1anoAmetaG_FD_203633 | JGI IMG/M metagenome (GOLD analysis project Ga0316217, IMG submission 203633) | Freshwater microbial communities from Trout Bog Lake, Wisconsin, USA - 1anoA | ecosystem: Environmental > Aquatic > Freshwater > Lake > Hypolimnion/Profundal zone | place: USA: Wisconsin...
AATTGTCAGGAGAGTATCACCCCGAAAGCCATGCAAATTCAAATCGAAAAAAGCACAATTGGGCCAAAGAACATAAGTAATCAGACAGTTACAGCGGTACAACCGAAATTAACCGGACAGTAGTGGCAAGAGAATTGAAAGAGTATGAAAAGAAACAACAAATCTTATATAATGCCAAACTTGGATTAGAAAATAACAGGACAATTGTCACTGGTAGTAGCACGCATCCTAATACTGAATTGTACTATAAGGATAAAATTGTTGGTGCTATTGCAAAAGACTGTTTGAGTAACTTTGACGAGGGGCACATTATTGCTCTATTAAACACACTGATATCAAATGGATTAATTATAGATCCGAGGCAACATGATTCCCGAACCTTTAGTATCTATGACTTCGCTGGGGATATAACAAGTTTGGGACTGCTGTTTTTGGATTATTTACAGATCAACGAAAGAGGATAGTGGGGACAGGCTTTGAATGTCTGAAAACTTTGGCCAAAGCGTCCCCTACTGAGTTCGCTAAGTGTATGGATGTTCGAGTAAGCCTGTGAAAGCAGATTATGTCGGTAAATGCTGGATGAAAAGGCGATGGAAGCCAAGAAAGCTGAGAAACGGCGATCCCCAACTAACGCGAGGACCGGACGCCGCGGTTGGTGAAAGCAGGGCAAAGCCGACAGAAGTCGGGCGCTCTGCCGGTCACACTGGTGTTATGGAATGACCTCCCTTCGAATAGATATGACCTTACCGCTTGCGCCGGTTACGATACGTTCAAGCTCCCTAGCCCAGCGCTCCAGAGCTCGTTGCTTCTCTTTGTCGTAGGAGTAAAGGTCGTAGGTCCCTTCAACCGTCGACATCGTGTGGTTCAAAATAGCCTCCCGATGCTCGCGCAGGATTCCGATCCGGGGCATGTGAGTTGCGACAGTGCGCCTGAGGTCGTGCGGCGTAAAAGGTGGGATTCCAAAACTCTCCAGGGTGCAGTGGGTTTTAAGGGCGTTAGTGACAGAGATTCGCCCGATGGGCTTTTCGGGGTCGTTGCGACCAGGGAAGATATACCCAATCGATGAGCCAATCAGGCTTTTGGCCAGCGGAGTCAGGAATACCCGGTGCGCCTTCTTGTTTTTCGAGCGTTCCGACGGAATGGTCCACCAGTCCCCGTCGACCTCACGAGCGTGCATCCCTGAAACCTCGCCGGGACGCTGCCCGGTAACCAGGATGAGCTTCAACACACGCCTAGTCTTGTCCTCGATCGGCAACTCGTCCAGCTTGTCCCAGAAGGTCTTTATCTCCGTAACGGAGAGCGTTCTATCTCGCCGCACGATCGCGCTGAGTGGCCGGACGCCCAAGAGGGGGTTGTCGCGGGGTTCAATGATATCCCGTTCCACCGCGAAGTTGAACATCTTGCGGACAACCATCAGAAGGGAGTTAGAAGTCGCCGGAGCGCCCCGTTCCACCACCCCTTCCAGCAGCAGAACCACGTCCCTCTTTCGGAGCTCGTTGACCTTCAATTTTCCCCAGATGGGCAGCACCTCCTTATTTAGTAGGCGCTCGTCCGTCTTCCAGGATCGCTTCTTCGGTTTGGCGTGCTTGGCGAGATATTCTTCAGCCAGTTGCTTGACCGTGGGCACAATCTCCCGCACCGGTTTCTCGCCGGGGTCCTTCCCGCTTTTCCAGATCCCCCACAGCTCGTGGTACCTGCTCCTGGCGTCTCCCAGGGAAACGACCGGGTAATTTCCCATCGCAATGTAGCGCCGCACGCCATCGATGGTGTAAATGAAGTTCCAACTCTTCACTCCCGAGGGGTAGACGCATATTGCAAAACCGCTTCCTTCCCTCACATAAAACTTCTTCTCCTTGGGACTCAGATTCTTGACCATAGTATCGGTGAATTTCATAGATGTCCTCTCGCCAGCAATTTCCAAGCAACCTCCAAGCAACCTTTTTATGTTCGGCTGGGGGTGAAATACCTTGGTATGGCATGAGAACCACATTAGCACCGATTTTGTTTTTATTCAATAAGGTCCAGTACTTAACATTTAAAATTGAACAGCCCTGACAAGGCATGATCCTTACATTTAATTAACAAATTTTATCAGACATAGATATCCTCCCAGATCTCCTCGTCGCCGGGCCAGGGTGATTCCGAGGCAAAGCGCACCGCCTCTGCGACCTGCGTCGTGCAGCGCCTGGTGATCTCGTCCAGGCGCGCCTGGTCGGCGATCCCCTCGGCCAGCATCCTGCGCGCAAGGTTCGGGATCGGGTCGCGGCTCTTCCAGATCTCGTGCTCGGCGGAGCTGCGATACTTGGCCGGGTCCGCCATGGAGTGGCCGCGGAACCGGTAGGTGACCGCCTCGATGAAATAGGGGCGCTGACGCTCCCTGACCCAGGCAGCGGCCCGCCTGGTCGCCTGGTACATGGCTATCACGTCCATGCCATCCACCTTTTCGCTCGGTATGTCGTAGCCGCAGGTGCGCCGGTGCAGCATCGCCTCGGCGGAGGCACGGTGCACCTCGGTGCCGATACCGTAGAAGTTGTTCTCGCAGATGAAGAGCACTGGCAGGTCCCAAAGGCGCGCCCAGTTGAGCGACTCGTGGAAAGTCCCCTGGTTCATGGACCCGTCGCCGAAGAAGCAGGCGGTGACACGGTCCTCGTTGCGCAGGGTGGCGGCGTAGGCGAGCCCCACCGCGATGGGGAACTGCCCGCCGACGATGGCGTAGCCCCCCATGAAGTTGTGCTCCGGCACGAAGAGGTGCATGGAACCGCCTTTCCCCTTGCAGATGCCGGTCGCCCTGCCGAAGAGCTCGGCCATGACGCGCCCGGGGTCGGCCCCGCGCACGATCGCCTGGGCGTGGTCCCGATAGGCCGAAAGGATGTAGTCCCTCCCCTCCAGGCCGGCAGTGCAGCCGACCGCGACCGCCTCCTGCCCGGAGTAGAGGTGCAGGAAACCGGTGATCTCGCCCTTGGCGTACTGCTCGGCGCAACTCTCCTCGAACTCGCGGCAGAGCACCATCTGCTCGTAAAACCGCAGCAGCTCGGCGTCAGGAAGCAGCTCCTTGAGCTTTAGGCTATCTTCCATGACTCCCCCCTTCCCTCACGTAGTTCAGCAGCCCCCCGGCCAGGAGCTCCCGCCGCTCGCGCTTCGTGGCGTCCAGCAGCGTGACGACCCGGCCTCCCTCCAGCTGGACCTCCAGTTCGGTCGCCCCGCCCTGAACCAGGGCCCGCAGCCCCGAGACCCGAAGGTGGTCCCCCTGTTTGAGCCGGTCGTAATCCGCCGGGTCCTTCAGGGTGAGCGGCAGGATGCCGAAGTTGATCAGGTTGGAGCGGTGAATCCTGGCGAAGCTCTTGGCGATCTTGACCCGGATGCCGAGGTAGCGCGGCGCCAGCGCCGCGTGCTCGCGCGAGGAGCCCTGCCCGTAGTTGTCGCCCCCAACGACCGCCCCGTCACCGCAGGCCTGCGCGCGCGCCGGGAACTCCGGGTCCAACTGCTGGAACACGAACCTGCTGATGGCCGGGATGTTGCTGCGGAAGGGGAGCACGTTGTTGCCCGCCGGCATGATGGTGTCCGTCGAGATGTTGTCCCCCACCTTGAGCACGACCTGCAGGTCGAGCTGATCCGGCAGCGGGTCGAAGGCCGGGAACGGCACGATGTTCGGACCGGTGACGATCTCCACGCCCGCGCCGTCCGCAGGCGGCGGCAGGATGCTCGAGTCGTCCACCAGGTACTGCTCGGGGTTCTGGACCGCGGGCCAGGGCAGCAGGTCGGAGAGCTTCCGGGGATCGGTGATGACGCCGAAGACCCCCGCCGCGGCAGCCGTCTCCGGGGAGCAGAGGTAGACCCGGTCCTCCTGGGTGCCGCTTCGCCCGGGGAAGTTGCGCGGGAAGGTGCGCAGCGACACCTGGTTGGTCCCCGGGGCCTGCCCCATGCCGATGCACCCCAGGCACCCCGGCTGATGGATCTGGGCGCCGGCCAGCAGCAGCATCATGAAGCCCCCCTGGGCGACCACGTTCTCCAGCACCTGGCGGCTGCCGGGGTTGATGTGGAAGGAGAGCTGCGGGGCGACCCTGCGCCCCTCGAGGATGCGGCAGACCGTCATCAGGTCGCGGAAGGAGGAGTTGACCGAACTGCCGACGATGACCTGGTCCACCTTCACCCCCTGGACCTCGGAGACCCGCACCACGTTGTCGGGCGATGAGGGGCAGGCGATCATCGGCTCGATGCTCGACAGGTCGATCTCCTCGTACTCGTCATACGGCGCGCCGGGGTCGGCGGCGAGTTCCCGCCAGGAATCGCCGCGCCCCTGGGCCTTCAGGAACTGCAGGACCCGCTGGTCGCTCGGGAAGACGCTGGAGGTGGCCCCCAGCTCCGCCCCCATGTTGCCGATGGTGGCGCGGTCGGTCGCCGAGAGGGTCGCCACCCCCGGGCCGTAGTACTCGAGGATCTTCCCCACCCCCCCCTTTACTGTGTGGCGCCGCAGCAGTTCCAGGATCAGGTCCTTGCCGGAGACCCAGGGCTGCAGCGCGCCAGTCAGCTTCACCCCCCAGATGCGCGGGCAGGTGAGGTGGAAGGGGTAGCCGGCCATGGCGAGCGCGACGTCCATCCCTCCCGCCCCGATGGCGAGCATGCCGAGCCCGGCGGCGGTCGGGGTGTGCGAATCGGCGCCCAAAAGGGTCGTGCCCGGCACGCCGAAACGCTCCAGGTGGACCTGGTGGGAGACCCCGTTGCCCGGCTTGGAGAGGTGGATGCCGAATTTCTGGGCGCAGCTGGCGAGAAAGGCGTGGTCGTCGGCGTTCTTGTTGTCAGTCTGCAGCAGGTTGTGGTCGATGTACTGCGCCGCCAGATCCACCTTGACGCGGCTGACACCGGTGGCGATGAATTCGAGCAGCGCCATGGTTCCGGTTGCGTCCTGCAGCAGAGTCTGGTCTATTTTCAGCCCGATCTCCCGGCCCGGGACCAGCTCCCCGTCCACCAGGTGGCTCGCAAGTATCTTTGTTGCCAGGTTTTGTCCCATACTGCCTCCTCGCCCCTGAACCCCGGAATGATTTGCCCCGCCACCTCCCGGGTGAGGGTCGCGTTCTCTGTCATTCGTCGGGCGCGACCAGCGGGTGACTGGTTTACCGGATGATTGGCATAGTCAACACGCTTCACGTTTCCCATGATGTAAAGGTCCACTGTCACGGGTTCAATTGCCTGATATTACGACTACATTCTAGCACAAAACCAGGGGTGGCGCCGATACTATTGCGCCTGCAGGATGCGGGGGAGATGTGCCAAAAAGAATGAACGGACGGCGGCGAGGCGGGCGCGGAGCTGCTGCTTCCTGCTGCTGCGGGGGCCGGCGCGGACCGGGGCAAGCGTTACTGCGCCAGCAGCTCCCTCAGCAGCACCGCGTTGTTGTGCTCCTGGTCCTTGGCGGCAAAAAGGAGCGTGACGGGTTCCCGGGCTGCCGCGCCGCGCAGTTCGTCGAGCAGAGGGAGCTGCGCCTGCAGTTCCCGGCGGTAGCGGTCCCGGAACTCCTGCCACCTGGCGGGGTCGTGGCCGAACCAGCGGCGTAGCTCGTCGCTGGGTGCGATTTCCTTGAGCCACCAATCCACCCGGGCCCGCTCTTTGGAAAGACCGCGCGGCCAGAGCCGGTCCACCAGGACCCGTCGGCCGTCGGCCGGACTGGGATCATCGTAGATGCGCTTAATCATGACCATGTTGTGTCGCTCCTGGCGCCCACTGAAGCCGCGGGCCTTGCGAGGCAAGGGGGTGCCGGCGGGCCCGAGGCGCGACGGCACGCCCCCAGAAACGCTTCGGGCGCCCCGCAACAGCCGGAACGCCTTACAGCGGTTTCAGGTTGCTGAACTCCCGCCACTCCAGAAAATACTTGGGGGATTCGACGAACTCGTAGATGTTCTCGATGATGTTAAGGTGGAGTTTTTCCTCTGTCGCCAGCGCCAGCAGCAGACGCCGCACCTCAAGCGACGATTCCTTTGCGGCGGCGTTCAGGTAGAATTCTATGCTCTGCTCCTCCGCCTTGATGGCGTGGCGGTAGCCGTCGGTGTCGAACCTGAGCGACCCCGCGCCGCGCCCCTCCTTCGTCTCCATCAGGCGCTGGAAGATATTCTTGGCCTTTTCCAGGATTTGGCTCTCGACCCCGGCACTGGCCGTCTCGTGCTTTCTTGCCAGCAGGGCGTCGTAGTGGGTCTGCTCGGCCTCTGCCAGCAGGATGAACAGGTTCCTCAACTCCTTGGAATCGCAGTCTGCGGCCAGTTTTTCGTAGTACGCCTTGCCGTCGGCTTCCAGTTTCAGCGCAAAGTCGAGTACGTTCATGGTAGCCCCCCTTTTCACGTCATGGTGTCCCCGAGACCGGGCAGGCGCAGCGGGCTCCCGACCGGGCTGACGGGTTCCCGCCGGGGCCGCCCCGCGGCGCCCGCGCTACAGAGCGGCCAGCACCCTTTTCATGGACAGTTTAACCGCATCGGCCAGCTCCGCCAGCTGGGTATTGCCCGCCAGGGAAAGCGCCGCGGCCGCATCCATGACCATCACGACCGTCCGCGAGTCGGAAACGGAATAGATCGCCACATTGCAGGGGAGCAAGGTGCCTATGTTGAGATCCACCCCGAACGCCTGGTAGGCGAGACCGGGATTGCAGACACCCAGTATCAGGTAGTTGCGAAACTCCTTGTGCAGCTTCTCCTGGAACTTCTGCTTGATGTCGATCTGCGAGGTTATCCCGAACCCCTCCCTTTGCAACTCGTCCTGGATCCTGCGCGCGGCATCGCCAAAGGGAAGCGCCAGGGTGATGCCGAAAGCGTACGGAGTGGTGATGGGCTGGGACTCCTCCCTTTCCAGGGCTTCCGCCCTCTGCTGCACCGTGAGGACCTCGGTTTGTATCTGAGCCGGAATGGCGGCCTGGATCAGGCGCTCGGCTTCCTCGTCCTTGGGCGCCCAGTCGACCTCGATCGTCAGGATCTGCGGAGCGACGGGGCTCTGCACCGCGGAGGGGACCACGCGGTTCACTACCTTGCCAGTGAAGAGGGGATGTTCAAGCAGGAAATAGTGAATTTCACCGTGCATTTTGTCTATCACGACTTTTTCTTTGATCAGCATTCCATTGCATTTTATCTCACGCAGCACTCCGTTACCGTAATGCTGCAGAATGCGTGACTGTACCACGCCGGGCATATAGCTTTGCGGCTGTTCCACTTTCTCGATTAGCAGTTTCCATACCGTATCCAGAGCAGCATGGACCTCGCAGCTGTAAGAGATCTTGCGCATGACGTAGCTCCTTTTGCGTTGTATCCCATGAAATCGGTATGACAGGCCGGGCCAGGCCGTCCGCACGATGTGCCTTCCATAACTTTACCTTATTGTTTTTACTCGGCAATGCACCATAGGCATTTTTTCATGTAATACGCCCAATGCTTCTCGCCGTTCGCGGGGGGAAGTGGCATGAAACAAGGGATTTAGGGGGTACCTAGCGCGGGGAGTGACGTGGGGGGAGCGGGCTCAGGACAAAGGGACCGGGTGCGTGAGATTGCCTGCCGGCCACACGACCTCCCCCCTACTTCGTTGGGGGGAGGTGCCAGGTAGCCTAAGTTGAGGTAGCGGAGGGGTCCACCGGGGGAGAGGTGACGGTCGGATTGAGGATTAGTCACGAACCGCTGCAGTGCCGGCCGGCAGCGGTCCGAGGCAAACTACTCCTCGGGGCCGCCGCGGTGCACGGCAAACGGCCCCCAGGACTGATGGACCGACATGACCTCGACGCTGTTGATGTTGACGCGGGCCGGGACGCCCGAGACCCAAACCACGATCTCGGCGATATCCTCCGGCAGCAAGGGTTCGGTACCGGCGTAAACGCGATGCGCCTTTTCCTCGTCGCCCTTGAAGCGGACCTTGGAGAACTCGGTCTCGGCCATGCCGGGAGCGATGTAGGTCACCCGGACCGCCGTCCCCAGCAAGTCGGCTCGCAGGTTGCGGGAGAACTGCTGCACGAAGGCCTTGCTCGCTCCGTACACGTTGCCGCCGGGATAGGGCCAACTGCCGGCCACCGAGCCGATGTTGACGACATGCCCGCGGTTACGCGCGACCATCCCGGGGAGCAGTGCTCGGGTGCAGTACATGACCCCCTTGATGTTGGTGTCCACCATGGTGTCCCAATCGTCGAGCGACGCCTGGTGGGCGGGCTCCAACCCGAGGGCGAGCCCGGCGTTGTTTACCAGCAGGTCCACCTGGGCGAACTCCGGCGGCAGGGAGGCGAACGCGGCGGAAACCGCCTCGCGGTCCCGCACATCCAGGGTGACGACATGAACCGCAGCCTGCGGAGCTAGTTCTGCCTGCAACCGGCTCAGCACCTCGCCACGGCGGGCGGTCAAGACCAGCTTCCAGCCCAGTTCGGCAAATGCGCGCGCGCAGGCGGCGCCGAAGCCGGACGAGGCGCCCGTTATCACGGCAGTTTTGTCCATCTCTTCCTCCTGAGGTCAGATTGAATGGCCCGCGCCAGGGCGGCTGCGCGTGCCTGAAACCTGCATCTTAGATCAGAACGCGAGGCAATACAAGCTCAGCCGCATTTTCCCGATCGCGTCCGGGGTCCCGAATTTTTCCGGCTCCCCCGCTCCCCCGCTCCCCGCTCTCCTCTGCCCTCTCCCCTCTGCCCTTTTGCCCTTTTGCCCTTTTGCCCTTTTGCCCTTTTGCCCTTTGCCCTTTTGCCGTCCTTCGGCCTGCAGCTCCCCCGACACGCGGCCGCCCCGGCGCCGGCAGCCCGGACTCGAGGTCGCTGGCGGGTCCCTTCAGAAATGCTTCCCGGTCTTACCCTTTGCCAGGTCGGCCGGCTTCCGGTCACCCAGGCGCCGCTCCCAGACGCTGCTTTGCCAGTTGTCGGCCTTGTTCTCCGCGCCGATGAAGGCCGGCACGGCGATGCGATGATACCGTGCCAGGGCCTGGACGTACGGCTCGTAGAGCCAGCGCAGCTGTCGCAGTTTCTCGTCGTTCGCCGCGCCCCCCTGGAGCAGCACCCCGCTGGCCGCCAGTCCGGCGCGCAGTTCGGCCAACTGCTCGGGTGGCAGGCGGTCCTCCCCGGTCTCCTGCAACCGCGTCCGAAAGACCAGCGAGAGATCGACCACGGCGTGCCGGGCCATGGCGAAGGTGAGTTCCGCCTGGCGCTGGCAGGCCCCCTCCACACCAACCATGACCAGCGCACAGGTGTCGAGGACGGCCGTCAGGGAAGCCAGCCAGGACTGGTTGTCGTGCTGGGATCGGAAATAGGCGAGCACCGGGTAGGAAAGATGCGCCTCGAGGAATTCCGCCGACCAGTTCTCCCAATCCTGGAGCAGGTGGCGCAGCGCCTCCATGCCGTGCTCGTAGCCGTGCCGGCGCAGTATCTCGGAGGCGGAGGGGGGGGACCCGGCGCGGGCGTCCAATAGCGAGATGCTGATCTCGCGCCGCGCGAAGGACTGGTTCAGGCCCGGGAGGTACCCTATCACCAGGGCCAGGAAACCGATACCCATCCCCGACTCGACGACCACGAGCAGGCGGGACAGGGCGGAGCGCGGGATCGCGTCCCCGAGGCCCAGGGTGAAAAAGGTGGTGCCGCTCAGGTAGAGGTCGGTGAGGAAACCGGAGCTGCCGTCCCGGGCCAGCAGGACCGAGCCGGCGCTCCAGTGCAGCAGGGCGAACCCGAAGATGAGGACGACGGCCCAGATGCTCAGCAAAAGTAGCAGCGAGAGGGGGCCGAATATGCTCAACAGGGTGTCCTGGTGGGCGGCCGGGACCAGGGTCCGGACCAGAGCGGCCCAGGGTGGCCAGGTGCGGCGGTAGAAGAAGCGGGTAAGGCGGAAGCGGCGGGTCACCCGGCGTGGCAGGACGATGGTCTCGAACCCCTCCCAAAGTACCACCAGGATCAATGCCGCACCAACTGTTGCAGCCGCGATGGTCACCAGAGCCTCCCGTCCGGGCGAAATCCCGGCGACGGCAGCCGGACCGGGGCGCCACCCGCGCGCGCCATGCTCCGTCACCCCACCCGCCCTCAGGCGCTTCCGCGCGAGGGGAGTCGAGCGCGGGCCGGGTCCGCCGCCTGCAGTGGAATTATACCATCGCGAGCGCGGCGGCGCCGGGCTTTTCGGGGTCCAGGTACAGCGAGCCACCCAGGTCCAGGTGGGTCAGGTACAGCCTCATGTCGAATTCCAGCTGGTGGTAGGCGGGCTCCATGTGCTCGCAGAGCCGGTAAAATGCCTTGTCGTGATCCCGCTCCTTCAGGTGGGCCAGCTCGTGCACCACGATCATCCTCAGGAACTCGACCGGCGCCAGCTTGAAGACCGATGCCACCCTGATCTCGTTCTTGGCCTTGAGTTTGCCCCCCTGCACCCTGGAGACGAAGCTGTGCAGCCCGAGCGCCTGGTGCACCAGCCCGATCTTCCCGTCGTAGGCCACTTTGCTAAGCGGCTGAGAGTTGCGCAGGAATTCGTTCTTGATAGCCATGGCGAAATCGTAGAGCGAGCGGTCGGTCCGGACCTCATGGGGGGTGGGATACTTTTTCAGCAGGACCTCCGCCAGCTTGTTTTCGTCGATCAGCTGGCGCACCTGTCGGGTTACGTTATCGGAATAGCCGGCCAGATATTTCCATTGTCGCATAGCTTGGTTTCTTGATCCCTTCAGGCGAGGTCGCCTGGTTTCGTGGCGCAGCGCGGGCAGCTGTCGGCCTGCACGGGAAGCTCGCAGCCGCAGCCGGCGCAGGCATTGCCCCATTCCGGATGGCCGGCCTCGGCGGCGCGCCGCTTTCCTTCCAGGCGCCGGATCTCGGCGGTCATCTCTTCATCGTACTGTTGTTCAAACACGTGGCGCCCTCCAGATGGCTCCCCTCGCTTCCCCTCACCTGCCCGGCGACCAGGCGAGGTTTCGTTTCAAGACTGAGGCGGCTCGACGATATTTTACCTTCTCAGTGCTGCGTACCGTCCGGGGCGCGCCCGGCGACACCCGAAGGCGCGAAGGCGAGCCAGCGCAGGTAGCTCATGACGGCACGCATCGGCTGCAGAAAACCGACCAGCGAGAGTGCTCCCAGCACGCTCATGGCCGCGATGATCTCCGGGGAGTGCAAAAGGGAGAGGCTGATCGGCCCCCTGAACCTGCTGGCGGTAAGCGTGTAGACCATGATCAGCGGCAGCGTGCCGCACAGGGTACTGGCGAGGAAGACGCTGAAGGGGACCCGGGTGACGCCGCAATACACGTTGATGAGGGCACTGGGCACCCAGGGGGAACAGCGCAACAGGGTGAGGACCAGGAAGACCCGCTTGATCTCCAGCCGGTACGCGGTGCGGGGGAGCGTGACGGTTTTGCCGAAGAAGTGGAACGCGGCGCCCGCCCCCAACAAGGTGGCGAGAGCTGCCAGCAGGGTACCGTTGCCCAAGCCGAAGAAGTACCCCGCAGCGAGATAGAGGATGGGATTGGTGGGAGCGGAAAAGAAAACCCCGCCCGCCAGCAGGACGACGAACGCCAGCATGATCAGGGCCAAGTGCCAGGTAACCGGCCGATCCCGGGTGACCGACGACGGCAGCAGCTCCAGGAATTGCGGGCCATAGGTGCGGAATATCGCGATGCCGAGTAGCGCAACCACCAGGTAGCCCCAGAGCAGGTATTTGCGTGAGCCATCGTTCAAAGCGCCTCCCCGCCGCACCGTAACGAGCCCGTCTGGGCAAGGCTACGGCGGCGCGCGGCCTGCCGGGGACCAGTCGCGGTCTTCCGGCAGAGTCCGGGACAGCAGGAGCCCGAACCCTGGAGTCCGGTACCCGCTGTTGCTTCCAATAGGTTCAACTTCATTGAGGCCTCATGCCGGCGACACCTTCTGGTAGGCGTATACCCGCTCCCGGATCGGTTCCGGAAGCGACCTGGCCCAGTCGGGGTCATCGGGAAGCAGTTTTTGCAAGGGGTAGCGTTGATAGGTATTCCAAAAAAGGGCGCTCTTGTTGTGCAGCAGGCCGTTTTCGGCATACAGCTTCAGCGTGTGAAACGACTTCGCAGTAAAGGTGTGGTCCACGACCAGCCCGGCAGCCGCGGCCGCGGCCGCCTCGCTCCGGATCTGCGGCGTCACCACCCCGTACTCGGGCCGCCAGGTGACATTATCGTAGGCAAAACCCTGGCTCAGCAGCTGCTGACTTGAAGGGGTGCGCTGTTTTCCGGCGGGAAGCCCCATCCGGTTCAGCCAGCCCAGCGACCTTTCCAGCAGCGCCGCGGCATTTGCCACCAGAAAGGGCGCATCCAGGTCCCCGTTGGCAGCCCACCGCACCACCCGGTTCTTGTCCTGGGAGCAGGTCCCGACGACCTTGGTAGGCCACCCCAGGAGGTGGCAGCCGAGCACCAGCCCCATGGCGGTGGCGCCACTCCCCAGCGGGACGAAGATGAAATCCGGCGGGGCCGTCAGCGGGCAGGAGCCGCTTTCGATCTGCTCTGCGAGTTCCATGGCGGCCTCCACATGACCCAGGACGGTCAGCGGCGTGGAGCCGCCTGGCGGGAAATAGGCCTCCGAGCTGTCGTCACCGGTCCGGGCCTTCAGCTGCGCCTTGAATATGGAGAGACCAACCGGGACGTCGCCGTCCAGAAAGCGCAGGCTCGCGCCGCTGGCCACGAGCAGCCGCAGTTTGGTGATCACGTTTGCGCTCAGCTCCTGCGGATACAGGGACAACTCAAGGTCCATCCCAGCCGGAGCGCCGCCCGGCTGGTAGGCTCCGAAGCGGGCGGCCAGGGCGAGGTAGGCACAGTGATTGCTGCCGAAGGCCCCGTGCGAAGAGACCTTCCTCACCCTTGAGAAGGCGAGGTTGGGCAGCATAAACTCGTACTTTCGAATCTTATTGCCGTACAGGGGCGCCACCTCGCTCCCCTCGTCCTTGATAAAGAGCCGGGGCACCTTGACGATGGCCTTAACGGCGGGGTCGGCCTCGTAGACAGGCGTCGCCCGACGGAACATGGGAGTCCAGGGCAGGAATCGACCGGCGCCGCCGAGGTCTACCACGCGCTCTCCCAGTATGCCCGTGGTCGGCCCTCCCGCCGTCCCGACCGGGAGGCCGAAACTGTTGGCTATCTGGACCAGGTGCGCACCCGACCGCTCCCCGTAGCTAAGCCACGGATAACGCCGGGTCAAGGCGGGGCTGGTGTCGGCACCGCAGGCCGGACGAAGCAGCTGTTTCGCGTCGATCCCCCGGCCAGGTACCGCCGGTGCCGCGGAATCGGTGAAATAGCGACGGGACTGTACCGCAGCAAGACCGACTGCAGTCACTGCCGAAATTTTCAGAAACTGGCGTCTGTCGAGCATGCCACTACCAACCCCCGGCCTCGGTACACGTCTCAGTGAGCACCCGCACATAGTGCCCTACCCAAGCTCTCCAGTCAACTTAAGTTAGATTATTATTTCTGGCGAGTAACTTTTGAGAGTTTGCCGAGGAATCAAGACATTAGGCGGCCTCCGTTCAGACCGCCTGACGGCGAGTGCCAGTCGGACCGGACTGTTGTGAAACGCCGCTGGGTAAAAGTCTGTCGGAGAGAAACGGACGGGAGAGGTCCGGTTGGGAGGAGGCGGGGAACAAGCCGCCAGGCGCTGCGGTCCCCCTAACCTACGCGGATACTTTTTGAGGGGATCACCCTGGCGTAGGGGGCGGCCAATGCCGCCATAAAGGAGGCCTGGACGTCCGCCGCCTTGACGGTCTTGTTCCTGTAAACCAGGTCCCTGGTGGCGCAGGCATCTTCGGCAACAGTGCAGGTGAATCCATGATCGAAGGCAGCCCTGGCGGTCGAATCTATGCACATGTGAGTCATTGCGCCACAAATTATGAGATCGTAGCTCTCCTGCTGCTTCAGTTGCTCCAGCAGCGTGGTGTAACGAAAGCTGTTGGGAAAGTGTTTCACTATGACAACTTCATCCTCGCGAGGAGCGAGCAGCGCGTGTATTTTAGCCCCCTCGGTTTCAGGCAGGAAGAAGGTCGCGTCCGGCCGGGCGGCTATGTGCTGGACATGGACCACGGGGAGCTTAGCTTTCCGGAATTCGTTCAGGAGCAGCTGGGCGTTTGCCGCAGCCTGCTTGATGCCGACGAGTTCCATGCTCCCGCCGGGGAAATAATCGTTTTGCAGGTCAACCAATACCAGACAGCTTTTCATATCGGTTCCTTTTCGGTCGCCGCGGCGGACCCCGGCGGCAGGCGCCGGCGCTCGCCGACGGCACGGCACCCCGTGCCCCGGCAGGCATCAGCGGCGGCAGCAAGCGGGAGGGAGCAGCCGGTCAGTGCGGTTTCGTTTCGTCGTCGTTCAACTTGACGACATCGTCGCCGGAAGACGCTTTCTTGAAGTTCCTGATACTGCTTCCCAGGGCTTGACCCAACTGCGGGAGTTTGGCGGGGCCGATGACGACGAGCGCGATGATAAGCACCAGGATCATTTCTGGCATTCCGAACCCGAACATACTCTTCTCCTTTGTGTCCCGGTGGGGACAGTTGCACTCCTGAACTCTGCCGAAAAGCCCGCACTGACTGCTCGTCGGCAGATACGAGCGCTCGGCCGACCGTTTCCCAATGATACCGCACCGATCGCCAGGTGACAGACAGGCGCCTGCGACAACCGATACGGCGTTCAGTTTAGACCAAGTAAATGAGAAGTCAACACATTATAGAGCCTGCCAGCGACCGTCCACGGAAAACCATTGAAGCTCTATCCCGCGGTTCTCAAAGAGTGCCAGGGTTCATGTCGACCGAAACCATGAGCGCCGCCTCGCTGACAAAAAAACCAGCCGGCGCCGGAGCCGCCGGTTATTTCTTCTTGACTCGCACATTGCATTGGTTATATATAATTAATAATGTCACATCCAGCACCCACCCGCGTTATCAGACCAGCACATCCTTACGACCGCGTTCCAGCCTGCCAGACCATGACGAGTTTGCAGGGGCAAGCAGTGCCCCGCTCAGCCCCAAGAATCGTGCTACAACTGGAAGATCGGCACCTACTGCCAGCGCAACCCGAAGCAGCGCCTTCCGATTACCCGGGCACCGACGGCCCCACCGCGCAGCCGAAGCATGGCGCATCTGACCTCGGGCCAACGTCATCAGCCGCGAGCCCCGTTTGAAAGTTTAAAAATTTTCTAAAGTAATCTCTGGCAGGCCCGATACCTACACTAATTGCACGGGCATGTGACCGGACGGTTTTCACTCAGGGGGAAACGACAATGAGCATTATCGTATACATGGATGAGCAAACCTTCAAGGTCACCTACCTGACCCACAGCGACCGCCTAACCGGTCGCGTCACCGACAAGGTCGGCGGAGAGCGCCCTTTTATTGTGCCGTTGCTGGAGGATGCCTCCCCCACTGGCCGTTCCGCAGCACACCCCAGAAGATACGCCGGAAACTCCGATTGACCTTCCCACACGACACCCCGGCCGGGGCCACCACGCCCCTGACCGAGGGCGTTTTTTCAGCTCGTGGCGCTGACTCGGCAGGTTGCTCCCAGCGCGCACTGGCCTGCGGGATCCCCCCGAACCTGCGGGCGGCGCCCCCGCCAGCTTCCGCCTTGAGGGGCCCGCAGGGCGGCCGGGCCGACTGTAAAAAAAGGAACTGTCCATTTTTTTACAGTCAGGCCATATCTATCCGAATTCACGCTGTTTACCCAGCAAATCCCCGACGAGGCGTAAATATTTTCACACCACCCAAGGCCGCACCCGGGGCGCAGACCTGTGGCAAGCAGCCGGATTTACGGGTGTTTATCACCGGGTCAGTTGGCACGGTTATTGGGACAGTTCTGTGTCGGTTAAAGCCCACCAGGCAAGCTCGGGAGATCGTCATGGATAATCAGTACCGCATCATAAACCAGTGCCTGCAGTTACTGAAACAAAGCGAGATGCCGACCATCAAGAAACTCAGGGTGGAGATACAGCTCATCCAGATGAAGAGGCTCCTACTCAACGACGCCCTGCCTAACGAGGTGAAATGCGGATCCTGCGGCGAGGACGTCTTCGAGGGACTGTTGAGCCAGATGCGCGGGGTCTGCAGTGGCGGTTGCGACGGCGAGGGATTGACCCTGCTCATGGAGCGCATCGGCGCCATGCTGGCAATCCTCGGTTCAGAACAGGTCTCCCTCCGCTAGGTCGCGGCGCCCTCCCCTTCCGGCGCGCAGCCACGCACCGGAAGGATCACCCTGGCCAGGGTCCCCCTCCCCGGAGACGAGGTGAGCTGCAGCCGCCCTCCGTGCTCGGCGACGATGTACTGCGAGATGTAGAGTCCCAAGCCGCTGCCGCCACGGTCCAGCTTGGTGGAGAAGAAAGGCTCGAAGAGCCGCTCCATGGTCTCCGCGCAGATGCCGACCCCGTCATCCTCCACCTCCACAACGACCTCTGACGCGGCACGATCATGGCGGGTCGTCAGCAGCACCTCTCCGCGCCCTTCGGGAAAGGACTGCATGGCGTTCAGGATCAGATTGATGAGCACCTGTTCTATCTGGTGCTGGTTGCCGGTGATGACCGGTATGTCGCTGCCCAGCGCGGTCTTGAGCGAGACATCCTGCTGCATCTGGCAGGCGAGCACGGAAAGGGCCGCAGCCACCGCGCCGTTCAGCTCCAGGTCGGGGCGCAGCCGGGCCCCGTCCCCGACGCCGTAATCCCTGAGCCCCTGGACCACCCGGGCGATGCGCTCCGAATTTTCCACGATCTTGGCGGCGTTCTCCGCCAGGGCCCCGCGCGCCTTTTGAAAAGGTATCCCCCCGAGATAGAACTCCCCCTCCTCGCGCCAGACCCCGTCCAAAAGCGGGACCACGTCGGCCCAGATCTTGGCGATGATATGCCCGGAGAACCGGATGGATGCGTTGGGGTTGTTGATCTCGTGAGCCATGCTGGAGAGCAGCAGTCCGAGCGAGGTCATCTTGTTGGTGTGGATGAGACGCGCCATGACCCGCTTCTTCTCCTCCTGCACCTCGAGCTTCATGGCGTTGAGCAGTTCCTCCTGCAGGGAGAGGTTCTCCAGCTCGCGCAGCTCCAGGGAGGCGGCCATCGCGTTGATGGCGTTGGCGCCGCGGCCCAGTTCGTCGTCGCTGTCGAGATTCACGCGCGCCGAGAGGTTTCCGGAGCCGATCTCCTCGATGCCGTGCATCAGGAGGTTGAAGGAGGAGGTGACCCGCTTCAGGATCTGATAGCTCAAAAGCGAGACGACGATCCAGAACAGGGTCCCGATGGCGAGCGTCGCGGCGACCAGCCTTTTCAGGCGCTCCTGGGCTCCGGAGGTATCCAGGCGCAGGTCCACCCGCCCGATGACCCGCTTCTCGTCAACCGGGGCATGCCCGAGCAGCACCTCCTCCGGAGAGGAGATCAGCCCCGGCGAGGTGACCTCCACCTTCATGTCGATCGCCCCGCTCCCGGTGTACTTGGGATTGCGGACCTCGGTGAGGACCCGCCCCTCCGCGTTGCGGATGGAGACGGAGAGCACCGACGGATATCGTGCCGTTCCGGCCGCCAGCAGTGCCAGCGCCTCGCCGTTTTCCGCAAAGAGGGGGAGCCTCGCGTTCTGGGCGAGGACGGTCGCCAGCAGCCGCCCCTCCCGCTCCAGGGTGCTCCGGAAGCCGTTGACCTCGGTAACGACGTAGAACGAGGCGAAGGCTGCGGTCAAAAGGGCGATGGTGGCGGTGAAGATGAGGTAGAGGCGGAAGCGGAAGTTTTTGATCAGGCGCGGCTTCAAGAGGCTCCTGGCCATCAACCACCTCCCGCGATGGAGATCTTCAGCCGGCGCAGCACTCCCTCGTTGACCTTCAGCATGACCCGGCGCGGCGGCTGGACCGAGAGGTTCTCGACCGGAGTGCCGTCCAGGACGCTTTGCGCCAGGGCTCCCAACTGCTTGCCGATGTCGAAGCGGTCGATGCCGAGCGCGACGGCGCCCCCCATGGAGAGGTAGAGCTCCGCGAAGCTCACCAGCGGCACCCGTTCCCCCTGGGAGAACAGGAAATAGGCCTCCGTCGTCTCCGGGGAGACCGCCGTCACGTCGGGAAGCATCCAGAGGGCGTCCACCTTGCCCCGCAGCGAGTCGAGGGCGGAAAGGGTCTCTTTGGGGGAGTGCACCTCGCGCACCACCAGATCGATGCCGCTGCGCCGGGCCGCAACCTGGGCCCGCTTCAGATAGCTGCCGCTTCGGGCCGGGTCGCAGATGACGCCGACCCGCTTGGAGCCTAAGGAGTCGAACACGGCGAGGTAGCGCGCCGGGTCGAACAGCATGCCGACCCCGGTTATCAGCCCCTTGCCGTGCGGCTTGGCGTGCAGCGCCATCATGTAGAGCACCGGGGTGTTGCGCAGCCTCTCCGCTACATCGAGGGCGCGGTCCCCGACGGCGATGACCAGCCGCGGATGCTCCTCGCGGATGATGCGCGTGATGTCCGTTTCGGCGTAATCGGAGAGCACAAGGGTTCTCATGGTCGCGGAGGTCTCGCGCTTGACCCCCCTGACGGCCTCGTCGTACCCCTTCTCCCTCAGGGACTGGAGCACCAGGATGTCGTAGGCCAGCGCCGGCAGCGGCACCAGTAGCAGGAGGCAGACCAGGAGGGTTCTCAGAAGTTGCATCTGACCCCCGCTTCGCCCCAGCGCCCGGTGTTCTTGAAGAGATCGGAGGGATACTGATCGGCGCCAAACAGGTTCCGCACCGAAAGAAACAGCTCGAAGGAACCGTGCTCGGCGTAGTGGAATTTTTTCCCTAGATGCAGATCCAGGACCACCCCCCGGGACCTGCCGTTTTGACTGGGGCTGTTCCAGTCTATCAAGCGTCCGGTCAGCAGCGCCCGGTAGTTGCCGAGCTCCTGGTACCTGATGCCGAAATCGACGGTGTGCCGGGGGGTTCCCTCCAGGGCGGCGCCGGTCTCCCCATCGGTGCCCCTGATGTAGGTGTAGCCGGCCGACAGGGAGGTTTTCAGAAACGGGAGGGTGCGGGCCTCCACTTCGAACCCCTGTTTCAACTGCCGCTGCTTGACCCTGGTAAAACCGGCAGGGCTGGCATCGGGGACATTCACCGCGATATTCCAGGTGTCGTTTCTGAACAGGGTGCTCTTGAGCCAGAGGTAGGGGATATCCCCCGACTCGAATCCGACCTGCGAGGTCCAGACCTTCTCCGTGCTGTCATCCTGGTTCAAGGAAGTGAGACTGTAGCCCCGCGAGGTGTAGCCTCGCAGCACGCTGTTGTCGGTCAGCGCGTAGGTGAGACCGAAGCTTGGGTTGAACAGGTTGTCGCCTATGCCGGTATGGTCGAAGCGAACGCTCGGGGTGACGGCAAAACTGCCCCAGGTGAAGGTGTCGTTGAGGTACACCCCGACCCGGTCGGCGCTTCTCTTCAAGAGGTCCGCCTGCACCAGCGCCTCGCTCAGGTGCACCCGCGCATGGTCATAATCGACGCCGGCAACGATGCGTTGCAGGTCGCTCAACCAGGAAAGGTTAAGGCTGCCTCCGCGGGAGGACTCGTCGTTTTTGGTCTTGGTAATGATCGAGTTGTCGCTCAGAGCCGAAACGGATATATCCTGGCTGCTGGACCTGACCCGCGCGGCCCCCTCGAAGGTGAGATGGTCTGACAGGGGATACAGCAGGGAAAGCGTCGAAATCACCTGGTGTTCGTCCTGGTTCACCTTGCGGCCATAATCAAACGAGGTGAACTGGCCACTGGCGTTGTCCGTGTACAGGGCCGAAAGGGTGAGCCCGCCGCGGACAGGAAGCTCGTAGTGCAGCTTTCCGTAGACGTTGTTCTGGTCGACCATGTTGTTCGGGAGCAGCCCGTCGGAGTGCAGGTTGCCGCCGGAGAGGTAGTAACCCAGCCGGTTCGAGGTCCCGCTCAACTCGGCGCGGCTGTCGGCCGTGCCCCCCCTGCCCAGCGAACCGGAGACCAGCCCGGAGACGGGACGCTCGGGCTGCGGGTTCTTGGTGATGACGTTGACCACACCGCCCAGCGCGCTCCCCCATGAGGTGGACGCGGCCCCCTTGATGATCTCAACCCGCTCGATGATCTGCGCCGGAATGGTGGCGATGTCGGGGAAATTGGCCGCCAGGTTGTTGATCGGCACGTTGTCGACCAGCACCAGGACGTGGTTGAAGTTGGAGCCCTGGATCTCGATGTTGGTGGAGCTGCCGGGGGTGCGGTCGATTTCCAACTGGATACCGGTTACGCCAAGCAGGATGTCCGAAAGGGTGTGAGCGTTGAGCGCCTCGATCTCCTGGGCAGTCACCACCGTTATGTTCTCGGCGGTCTGGGAGGCGGGCCGGGGAGACCGGGTCGCGGAAACGACCTCGGAAGCCGCGCCGTTATACAGTTCGAGGGAGCGCAGGTCTTCGTCGTCGCCCCTGGCAAGGGAGACCGAAAACAACAGGCAGAGCGCCGTCATGAGAACTTTCGGCTTTACTCTGGCCATGGCCGATGGTGGCCCGGTACCGTCGTTTCTCACTTTATCGCCCCCAAGCCGATTACAGATGCCCTAATTATTAATAAAAAAATTTAATTTTATTATTGCCAAGCAAATAAATGCGTGTTAATGTATCACAACTCGTGCGGTAAGTCCAAAAAAAATCAACCCACCAAAAAGGAGAGTGCTGCCATGGCCAATGAGAACGAAGCGCTGGTTATCATTGAAGAAGGAACCGACCCCGAAGTGCAGATGGAAGGATTGGGCTGCTGCTGGACGGCTTTTATCTACACCCACTGACAGTTTGAACCTGCGCGCCTCCCGGAAAGGCCCGGCAAGGCGCGCAGGGTTTCAGCACCATCTCCCAACGAAACAACACCCATTGGGGCCTTTGCATGCATTTGTCGCGCTACCTGAAAGTGTATCCCTCCCAAGACCGTCCCGATCAATTCCTGCTCTACTCCACCCTGCGAGGTTCCCTGGCAACGGTCTCCGGGGAGACCCTGAGGAGCGTCGAGGCCGGTTCGGCTTCGGGTGCCGAGGTTGAGACCCTGGTGCGCCTGGGCATGGTGGTTGCCGACCCGGACCGCGAGAAAGAGCAGATGCGCGGCATGCTGGACCGCGTCAACGGCGGCAACCGGGTCTTCAGGGCGATCGTGGTGCTGAATCTGGACTGCAACCTGGACTGCTGCTACTGCTACGAGGAGGATTTCCGGGGCAACCACTACCTGAGCGAGTCGACCGCGGCCCTGCTGGTGGACACGCTGGTGCGCGAGCGCATCTCCCGGGGCACGGACGTTGCCCTCTCCTTCTACGGCGGCGAACCGCTGCTCTCCCAGGGGATGATTCGCAGGATATCCGGGCCGCTACGGGAGGCCGCCCGGGAACACGGGGTGGCCTACAGCTTCAGCCTGGTGACCAACGGCACGCTGCTGGACCGGGGTACCGCAGAGCAATTGCTGCCGCTTGGCCTCAAAGGGGTCAAGTTCACCCTGGACGGACCACGCGAGATCCATGACGGCCAGCGCCCCTACGCCTCGGGCGCCGGGAGCTTCGACACGATCAGGGACAACATCCGCGCCATCTGGGACCTGGTCCCGGTCCAGTTGGGGGGAAATTTCCGGCAGGAGAACTTCCGCGCCTTCCCGCGGATGCTTGACGACCTGATCGGCTGCGGCATCACCCCAGAGAAACTCGCCCTGGTCCAGTTCACCCCGGTCATCCCGAAGGCCGGCTGCTCGGCCTCGTCCGGTTGCGCATCCTCGGACGAGCCCTGGCTGGTCGAGGCGCTGCTCTTCCTTCGGGAGGAGATCCTGGCCCGGGGCTTCACCACGAGCAAACCGAAGGTCTCAGCCTGCATCGTCGAGTTGGAGCACAACATGGTGGTGAACTGGGACGGCTCGCTCTACAAGTGCCCGGCCTTCATAGGGACGCAGGGGCTCAGCATCGGCACCCTGGAGGGGGGCGTCACCGACTACGGCGCCTCGCACAGCATCGCCAACTGGCAGACCGAAAGCTGCCTCGACTGCGCCTATCTCCCCTTGTGCTTCGGCGGCTGCCGCTTCCTGACCTTGCTTAAGGGGAGGAACCTGAGCGAGGTGGACTGCCGGCGCGCGTTCCTGGACGCCACACTGGAGCAGTTTCTGCAGCAGGACTTCGCCCGCCGCCCCCCCCGCTGACCTGCAGGCCGCCTCCCCCGGCAGCGCCTTCCTACTGGCGCTCCTGCCTGAGCCGCTTGTTCAGGGTAGGACGGGCCAGGCCGAGCAGTTCGGCGGCCGCCGTCTGGTTGCCGCCGGTCATTTTCATCGCCTCCCCTATCAGATACTCCTCGACCTGGAACACGGTCGGAAATTTCCCGAAGATGGCAAGCAGGGGGTTGCTGCCGTCGCTTACCGGCTTGGTCCGGACCGGCACCGGCTTGATCCCGGCGAAATCGGCCAGCTCGAGCATCTGCCCGTCGTTGCAGGTCACCGCGTGGTGCACCATGTTGTAGAGTTCCCTCACGTTGCCGGGAAAGAGGTACTGGGTGAGGGAGGCGATCAGCTCGGGGGAGACCGCCGGGACCGGTTTGTCCTGCTGCAGCGCGATGCCGCGCACGAAATAGTCCACCAGCGGGGCCACGTCCTCCAGCCTCTCCCTCAGGGGTGGGACCCGGAACTCGTGGGCGCAGAGCCTGAAGTAGAGATCGTTTCTGAAGCTCCCGGCCGCGCGCAGCGCGGCGAAGTCCATGTTGGAGGCCGCCACGACCCGCGCGTCGCTCTTGAGCAGCAGGTCGCTCCCCATCCGGTAGTATTCCCTTTCCTGCAGCAGGCGCAGCAGCTTGATCTGGGAGGCGAGGTTCAGGTCGCCGATCTCGTCCAGGAAGAGCGTGCCGCCCGCGGCCGCGGAGATCAGGCCGTCGCGCTTGGAGTCGGCGCCGGTAAAGGCCCCCTTCTTGTGGCCGAACAGGGTGTCGGAGAACATGAAATCGTCCAGGCCTGCGGCGTTGAGCGAGATGAACGGGCCGCTCACCCCCGAGACGCTGTGCACGGCGCGGGCCAGGAGCTCCTTGCCCACCCCGGTTTCGCCGGTGATCAGGACCGGCTGCCGGGACGAGGCGATCGCTTCGATGTACTGGAAGATGGCGCGCATCTTCTTGGAGTTGGTGACGATCCCCGCGAAGGCGTCTGGGTTTCTGAGCCGGTCCGCCAACAGGTAGTCGCGCAGAATCCGGTTCTGGTTGCCCAGTTCGCTCACCTGGAGCGCCTTTCTGACGCTGGCGACCAGCCGGTTCGGATCGACAGGCTTGGTGAGGAAGTCGAAGGCGCCCGCCCTCATGCAGTTGACCGCCGTCTCGACGTCACCCATGGCCGTCATGACGATGACCGGTATCTGGGGGTAATCGGCGGTGATCCTCTGCAGCAGTTCCCCGCCGGTCACCTCCGGCATGACCCAGTCGACCACCACGACGCTGACCTGCTCCTCCCGAAGGTAGGGGAGCGCCAATCGGCTGTCCGAGAGAGTCGCCACCCGCGGGATGTCGCTCGATGCGAGCAAAAGCGAGACCTTGGCGAGTATGCCCGGCTCGTCGTCCACGACGAGCACCTGCTGCTGGATCACCGGTTCTACCGTCATAGTCACCCCTGGATATCGGCGGCGCGTTTGGCGTCGCAACTCTATCACGACAATATTTTATTTAAATTCCTCACATCATATACGGTGCCGGATTGATATTCAATCTTTTGTTGTTCCCCTGCGACTGAGGCAGGGCACCCCTCACCCTGGAGCCGGAGCAAAGGTGCAGGAGCTGGCGCACGGTCTCTGCCCGGCGCCAGCGGACGAGCCCCGACGGGGACTCAGGGAGGCGTCGCGGGGGATATCAGCACCGGCTCAGGTGAGTTTCGCGCCGGCACCCTCCGGCAGCCCAGCGAAGCGCTGTGCCAGGCCGGTGGGGGGGTCCCAGCGACCCAGCCGGACGCCAAGAGTGTTGCCAACCGGAAGAATTCGGCATAATCTGGAGTCAGTACTGCAGACGACGCGGCTGGACCAGTGAGGAGATCGGGTGAACCCTTTAGCACTCTTGGAGAAACATTTCGGCGCCAACCGCGTCGCATTGGACATCGTCTATCGCCACAGCCAGATGGTGGCGGACAAGGCCCTCGCCATAGCCCGGGGGGCGCGGAGCCAGGGGCTCGACCTCGCCTTCATCGAGCAGGCCGCCCTGCTGCACGACATCGGCGTGGCGCGCGTCTACGCCCCGCAGCTGCACTGCCTGGGGCAGGCGCCCTACATCTGCCACGGCATCATCGGCCGCGAGATCCTGGAAGCCGAGGGGCTCCCGCTGCACGCCATGGTCTGCGAGCGCCACATCGGGGTCGGCCTCTCCGCGAGCGACATCGCGCGGCAGCGGCTGCCGCTGCCGGAACGCGAGATGTCGCCGGTCAGCACGGCGGAGCGGGTCGTCGCGCTGGCCGACCTCTTCTTCTCCAAGAAGGGGGGCGCGCTGGAGCGGGAGAAAAGCCTGGCCCAGGTGCGCGGCGACCTGCTCAAATTCGGCCCCGGCAAGGTCGCCATCTTCGAGGACTGGCTGCGCGAACTCCTCCCTGCGGCGACGCCCGGGGACTTTAGTTAATTAAGAATCTCCCCACCAACGACTAACCTCCCTCTGAAGCCCCGGGCAAATTGTGCTATACTGGCTGGAGTCGCGCTGCAGCGCGGCGTCGCGCCGCCGGCCCGGGGGACTCCCGGCAGGGAGGCACCCGGCGCACGCAGGTGCCGGGAAAGGTCAGTTCATGGGGAAGCCGCTTCGCGTACTGATTGTGGAAGACTCCGAGGATGACGCACTGCTCCTGATCTTCGAGCTGCGGCGCGGCGACTACTCCCCTGTCGCCAAAAGGGTCGAGACCGTGGAGGCGATGCAGCAGGCCCTGGATCGGGAAACCTGGGACGTGGTGATCTCCGACTACGTGCTGCCGGGCTTCAGCGGCCTGGAGGCGCTGAGGCTGGTGCGCAGAAGCGGCCTCGACCTCCCCTTCATCGTGGTCTCGGGCAAGATCGGCGAGGACACCGCCGTCCAGGCCATGAAGGAGGGGGCCAACGACTACCTGATCAAGGGGAACGTGTCGCGGCTGGTTCCCGCCATCGAGCGCGAGATGCAGGAGGCGGAGGTGCGCCGCAAGCGCCGCGAGGCGGAGGCGGCGCTGGTGCGCAGCGAGCGGCGCTACAAGAGGCTGGTCGCGGCGGTGACCGACTACATCTACTCGGTCACCCTGAAGGACGGCACGGTCACCAAGACCTCCCACGGCCCGGGGTGCCTGACGGTGACCGGCTACAGCCACGAGGAGTATATCGACAACCCCTTCCTCTGGTACCAGATGATCTTCGAGGAGGACCGCGCCGCCGTCATCCGCCTGACCGCCGACATCCAGGCGGGACAGGACATCCCGTCGCTGGAGCACCGGATCAGGCACAAGGACGGCTCCATCCGCTGGGTGAAGAACACCATCGTGCCGCGCTACAGCGAACAGGGTGAGCTGATCGCCTACGACGGCCTGATCTCCGACATAACCCAGAGAAAGCGGGCCGAGGAGTCGCTCCGGCTGCAAAGTGCCGCCCTGGAGGCTGCGGCAAACGCCATCGCCATCACCGACAGCCTCGGCCTGGTCATCTGGGTCAACCAGGCCTTCACCCGGATGACCGGCTACAATCCCGAGGAGGCGCTGCACCGGGACATGAGCTTCCTCAAGTCGGACCTGCACGACCCCACCTTCTACCTGGACCTCTGGGGCACCATAACCGCCGGCGAGGTGTGGCACGGCGAGATGATCAACCGGCGCAAGGACGGCAACCTCTACCCGGAGGAGCAGACCATCACTCCGGTCACCGACGAGATGGGGTGCATCAAGTACTTCATCTGCATCAAACAGGACATCACAGAACGCAAGCGGGCGGAGCAGGCCCTGCTGGAGAACGCCAGCATCCTGAAGGAGATGGAGATCGCCAAGCAGATCCAGCTCTCGCTGCTCCCCCCGGCGCCCCCTCCCCTGACCGGGATCGACTGTGCCGGCCGCTGCGTCTCGGCCACCCACATAGGCGGCGACTATTACGACATATTCCTCAATGGCGACGAGGTGGAGATGGTCATCGCCGACGTCTCCGGGCACAGCGTCGGCGCCGCCCTCATCATGGTGGAGACGCGCAGCGTGCTGCGGGCGCAGCTCCAGGCCCTGCACGGTCCGGCCGAGATCCTGACGGCCCTGAACCGCCTGTTGCACGACGACCTGAGCCGCGCCGAACTCTTCATCACCATGTCCTACCTGAGCTACCACACGGGGACCCGCCGCCTCTGCTACACCAACGCGGGCCATCCGCCCCCTCTGCTGTACCGGGTCTCGGGCGACAGCTTCCTGGAACTCGACGCCGAAGGACTCATCATCGGCGTCAAGAGGGAGGTCGCCTTCGAGGAACGCTCGCTGGTCGTCGAGCACGGCGACCTCCTGCTACTCTACACCGACGGCATCATCGAGGCGGAGGGTCCGGACGGAGCGGCGTTCGGGACGGCGAGGTTGCAGGAGGTCGTCGCCAGGGAGTACTGCAAGCCCGCGGCCGAGGTAATCGCCTCGGTACTGGCTGCGGTGCGTGCTTTCAGCGGGGTTTTTTCCTTCAAAGACGACATCTCCATGCTGGTGCTGAAATTCCTGTGACTTTACTTGACGGCACCCCGTTCCTTGTGTAAACATACCTGCAATTTCAATGAGGAGTGGATCCATGGCGAAGAAGATTTTTGTTGCGGCAACGGGTCAAAACTGTGGCAAGACAACCATCAGCATCTCGCTCATGCATCAGGCCAGGAAGAAGTACCCGAGGGTCGGCTTCATCAAGCCGTTCGGCCCCAAGGTGCTGCTCTACAACGACTTCATGGTGGACATGGACGCGCTATTGATGGCGAAGGCCTTCGGCATGGAGGAGGACATCGCCATCATGTCCCCGGTCGCCCTGCACCGGGATTTCACCAAGGATTACCTGGAGGGGAAACTCGACGACCTCTCGCTCAGCAACTGCATTCTGGAGGCGGTGCGGGAGCTCGACGAGAAGTACGACTTCCTGATCATCGAGGGGGCCGGACACGGCGGCGTGGGAGCGGTGGTCGGGCTCAACAATGCCAAGGTGGCGAAGCTGATCGGCGCGCCCGTCATGATCGTGACCGAGAGCGGCATCGGCAAAGTCATCGACGCGGTCCACCTGAACCTGGCGCTCTACGAACGCGAGGGGGCGGACGTGCGGGGCATCATCGTCAACAAGCTGATCCCCGGCAAGAAGGCACTCACCAGGAAATATCTGAAGCAGGCCTTCGATCCCATCGACGTGAAGGTCATCGACGGGTTCAACTACTCCCCCATCCTCGCCAATCCGACCCTGAGCCACATCGCCAAGCTGTTCGACCTGCCGCTGCAGGGAGACGTGCACCAGAAAAGCCGCATCATTCACAACATCCAGCTGGGCGCGGCATCCTCCCAGCGCGTCATCGACGGGCTGCTCGACTCCACCCTCATGATAGTGACCAGCTCGAGAGACGAACTGATCGTGACCATCTCCTCGCTGTACCACATCCCGGCCTACCGGGAAAAGATCGCGGGGCTCGTGGTCGCCGGCCACGGTCCGGTGTCCGAGATCAGCCAGCAGATACTGCACGACAGCGACATCCCCTACATCCGGGTCGAGGAGACCACCGCGACGGTGTTTACCGCACTTTCGGAGGACGTGGCGAAGATCACCTACGAGGACCAGGAGAAACTTAACTGGATCATGGCAAACGCCGACAATGACTTGGATTTTGAGGCTATTGACGCGCTTCTCTAGGGGCGGTTCCACGTTCTACGTTCGGAGTTGTAACACCCTTAGAGCATCCACCTTCAAGGCGGCATTGAATCTGGTTTCCCCAACCTAGAACGTAGAACAGGGAACGAACGTCAGATTTTTGTTCCCGGAGGCCTCGATGGCCCCTCCTGCTCTTTCTGGCATTGCAGACAGTATGCGGTGAACGGAACCAACCGCAACCTCTGCAGGTCGATAGGCTCGCCGCACCCCTCACATCTGCCGTAGGTACCCATTTCGAGACGTCTCAGCGCCTCCTCCAGACTGGTCAGCTGGGCACGACGGATGTCTGCCACGGCAAGCCCTGCATCGGAGAGCAGATCGAGAATGCTCATTTCGCCGACATCCCGAGGGATGTCGTACTGTGCGTGCAGCGCCTCGCCTGTCTCGACAAATATCTCTTCTCTCAATTGCTCCCAGAGCCTGCGCTTTTGCTCACCCAGCAGATTCCTCAGTTCAACTTCGTCCCCAGACTTGGTTGGCATAGCTGACCTCCTCCTGACGGCAACGATCAAGCCGCTTCACACAAGTAACTGTCATCGAGTGGTTCCCACCGAGCGCACCGCACCACGGCGTCACTGCCGGCGCCTGGCGCCACAGTCAACGTTCACGGCAGCGGAAGAACGCTGCAGGTAATAACTGAGGCGGCTAGGGTTCGCCTGGCTCGTCCGGCACGTCACAGACAGGACAGCTGTACTCGTGACTCTCGGCATCCATTTCGAGTTCCGAACCGCACACGGCGCAGATGGCTGTAGTGTCCTTTATGACCGGCTGTTCCTTGCGAAGGTCTTCCTCAATCCGCAGTCTTCTCATTGGCGCCTCCCGCATCGTGGCCATCTCGAACCGGCAGTGTTAGTATACCCTAAATATAGCACCAGGCGGAGGCAAAATAATCCAGCGGGCCCGGAGGTTTGGGGCCGCGATCTTCCGGCCGCTGCAGCAGCAGGGTAAGGCCGCTTCAGGTCGGATACGCGCCGGGGGGACGAATGCTTACCGCCTTACCCGCTTACCTGTGCGAAGCTTAAATAGCTCAAGCGCCAATGCAGGAATCAAAGTGCAACAAGCTGATACAACAGTTTTTTGGTAGCACTACCAGAGTCACCTTCCCGCCCAAAAAACCCAGCGAGAATCGTACAGCTGCGAGAGGTTGTCCTGGCCGGCACTTGGTTAATCAGACAACTGGAAGGGACGAGAAGGAGAGAGTATGGGTGGGAGCATCCGTGTCACGGGGGTCTGGGGCACCGACTGCGGGGCTCACTCAGCGTCCAGGTACTCGACTGTCTCGCCGAGATAATTGGTGATCAAAAGCCGGCTCCCTTCCCGCTTCACGCTGCCGGAAGCCACCTCCACCTTACCCTTGCCGCCAGGCAGATCGATGACGTAGTCGGGAACCGCCATACCGGAGGTGTGACCGCGCAGGGCGTCCAGCACCGCGAGCCCGCGGCTGACCGGAGTCCGGAAATGGGCGGTCCCCTTGACCAGGTCCATCTGGTGGATGTAATAGGGACGCACCCGGATGGCGAGCAGCCCCTGCATGAGCCGCCGCATCACCTGGGGGTCGTCGTTCACCCCCTTGAGCAGCACGGTCTGATTGCCAAGCGGAATCCCCGCGTCCGCGAGCAAGGCGCACGCCCTGGACGACTGCGGCGTGATCTCGACGGGGTGGTTGAAGTGGGTGTTGACGAAAACGGGGTGGTAGCGCTTGAGAATCCGCACCAGCTTCGGGGTGATCCGTTCGGGGAGCGTCACCGGCACGCGGGTGCCGATCCTCACGATCTCGACGTGAGGAATCTTGCGCAGCGCCCCCAGCAAAGAGAAGAGGCGGGCGTCGGATAGCAGCAGCGGATCGCCACCGGAGAGGATCACGTCCCTGATCTGCGGATTGGCCGCGATGTAGGCTAGCGCCCCGTCCTGCTCCGCCGGCTTCATGCCGGAACAGCCGACCCCCCGCTTGCGCATGCAGAAGCGGCAGTACACGGCGCAGGCCGAGGAGACGATCCAGACCACCCGGTCCGGGTAGCGGTGGATCAGGCCAGGGACCGGCGAGAGGCGCTCCTCTTCGAGCGGGTCGTCGGACTGGGAGACGTCGGCCAGTTCGGCTGCGTCCGGCACGCACTGACGCCAGATGGGGTCGCCGGGGCCGGTGATGAGGCTCAGATAGTAGGGAGTGATCCGCATCGGGTAGCGCCAGACCACGTCGGCAAGCGGGGCAACCGTGACGCGAAAAAGCCCGGAAAGCTCCTCCGGGCTGGTAATGCTCCGTGCGAGATTTTTCTCCCACTTTTCCATCAGACCTCGAGCGCCCCGATCATGGAGGCGAGGGAAGCGATCCCCTTGTCAGCCAGGTACTGTTCCATATCCCGGGCGATGGTCTGCGCCGCGGAGGGGTCGAGGAAACTGGCGGTGCCGACCTGAACGGCGCTGGCGCCGGCCAGGATGAACTCCAGCGCGTCGCGGGCGTTCATGATCCCGCCGATGCCGATAACCGGAATCTTGACGCTCTTCGCCACCTGCCAGACCATCCGGAGCGCGACCGGCTTGATGGCCGGACCCGAGAGCCCGCCGGTGACGTTGGCCAGCACCGGGCGGCGCCGGTCCAGATCGATCGCCATCCCGGTCAGCGTGTTGATGAGCGAGAGCGCGTCGGCCCCCGCGTCGGCGCAGGCCCGGGCCATCAGCACGACGTCGGTCACGTTGGGGGAGAGCTTCACGATCATCGGCTTGCTGGTATTGCGCCTGACCAGCCGCACCACCTCCTGGGCCGCCTGCGGGTCGGTGCCGAACACGATGCCGCCCTGCTTCACGTTGGGGCAGGAGATGTTCACCTCGATGCCGGCCACGCCGGGAAGCTCGTCCAGCCTGGCGGCGACCGCGCCGTACTCCTCCAGCGTGTTGCCGTACAGGTTGACGATCACCGGGGTCGCCACCTTCCCCAGGTAGGGGAGCTTCTGCTCGATGAAGGCGTCGATGCCGACGTTTTGCAGCCCGATGGCGTTCAGCATCCCCCCCGGCGTCTCCACGATGCGCGGCGTGGGGTTGCCCGCCTTGGGCTTCAGGGAGAGCCCCTTGGTGATCATGGCGCCGATACTCTCCAGGTCCAGATACTCGGCGAATTCGGCGCCGTAGCCGAAGGTGCCGGAAGCGGTCATGACGGGGTTGCGCATCTTGATCCCCGCCAGTTCCACGCTCATGTCAGGTCTTTGCATGGTCAACTCCATTGCAGTTCGGTGCTGTCGAAAACGGGGCCGTCCTTGCAGACGCAGCGGTAGTCCGGGGTCTCTTCCGAGTGGTTGGCCCCCTTCATGACGCACCCCAGGCAGGCGCCGACGCCGCACGCCATGTAGGCCTCCATGGAAACCTGGCAGGGGACCTGGTGGGCCTGCGCCATGAGGGCGACGGCGCGCAGCATCGGGGTCGGGCCGCAGGCGAAGATCCGCATGCCGCTGGGCGAGAGGTGCCGCTCCAGCACCTCGGTCACCAGGCCGCTCTCCCCCAGGGTGCCGTCGTCGGTGGAGACGTAGGTCTCGACCCCCAGCCGCTCGAACTCCGTTATGCAGAGGATGTCGTCCCGGTTGCGGCCGCCGGCGAAAAGGCGCACCCTTTCGCCCCGGGCCACCAGCTCCTTGGCGAGGTAATAAAGCGGCGCCAGGCCGATCCCGCCCCCCACCAGAATCTTCTCCTCGCCGGCGGGGCCCGGGTCGAACCCCTTGCCGAGCGGCGCCAGCACGTCGAGCAGGTCGCCGTGATGCAGCGCCGAGAGCATGCGCGTACCCTTCCCCACCACCTTGTAGAGGATTTCCGAATAGCTCTGGGTGCCGCCTCCCGCATACTCGGCCGAGAAGCTCCCGACGTCGAAAAACCCGAAGGGGCGCCGCAGCAGGGGATCTATGGAATCGATCACCCTGAGCATCAGGAACTGGCCGGGCAGGGTCTGCCCCAGTTCCGGGGGAGCGGTCATCCTCATCCGGAAGTAACCGGGCGAGAGCTCCACATTAGAGACAACCATAGATTTAAACTGCATCGCACTCCTTCGCTGGTCCTTCCAGGGTATATTCCATCAGCAGGGCGTCGTCGCCATTTTCGTAGTATGCTTTGCGGCGGCCGGTCTCGCGGAAGCCGAGCCTGCGGTAGAGCGCGAGCGCCGCCTGGTTGCCGACCCGCACCTCCAGGAAGACCAGCGCCGCGCCGCGCTCCCGGCAAAGGGCCAGGGCCCTTTGCACCAGGACCCGCCCGACCCCCCCGCCGCGCCGGGACTCGTCCACCGCGACGTCCAGAATCTCCGCCTCGTCCAGCACCAGTCTCAGGCAAAGGTAGCCGGCAACGCCGCCGTCCGGGCCAAGCGCCACCAGCGGGAAGCCGTTGGGGGACTCCATCTCGTCGAGGAAATGGCGCCTGGTCCACGGCCTGGGAAAAGAGGCCGACTCGATGTCGAGCACGGTCTCGAGGTCCCCCTGGCACATGGCACGAACGCCTATTTTATCACCAATATCCGTCACTGCAGCGCATGATATGCAAACGTCAGGGGGAAGTAAACAAATTTTTCGCTTTGACATTTGGGGTGAGATGCGTTAGATTTCTCCTTTAATTTATCGGAGGTTTTCCCTTGGACGAGACAAAAATCACATACAAAGACGCCGGCGTAGACATAGATGCGGGCAATACGTTTGTCAAGATGATCAAGCCACTGGTAAAGGCCACTTCGAGGCCCGAAGTTCTGGCCGACATCGGTGGTTTCGGCGGCTTGTTCTCCCTCAACATGGGGAAATACAAGCATCCCGTGCTCGTATCCGGTACTGACGGCGTCGGCACCAAACTGAAGGTGGCCTTCCTGGCCGACCGTCATGACACTATCGGCATCGACCTGGTCGCCATGTGCGTGAACGACATCATCGTGCAGGGAGCCGAGCCGCTCTTCTTCCTCGACTACCTGGCGACCGCCAAGCTCGACCCGGCCAAGGGCGCCTCCATCATCAAGGGTGTCTCGGACGGCTGCATCCAGGCCGGCTGCGCGCTCATCGGCGGCGAGACGGCGGAGATGCCCGGCTTTTACACCGGCGAAGAGTACGACATGGCCGGCTTCGCGGTGGGGGTCGTGGAGCGCGAGAAGATCATCGACGGCTCCTCCATCACCGTCGGCAACCGCCTGATCGGCCTTGCCTCCTCCGGCCTGCACAGCAACGGCTACTCCCTGGCCCGCAAGGTGATTCTGGAAGTCATGGGACTGGAGATCAACGACGAGATCCCGGGGCTCGGCAAGACGGTCGCCGAAGAGCTGCTCACCCCCACGCGGATCTATGTCCGCTCCATCATGAACCTGCTGCGCGACTTCAACGTAAGCGGCATCGCGCACATCACCGGCGGCGGTCTGCTGGAGAACATCCCGCGCGTGCTCCCCAACGGCTGCAAGGCCGTGGTCAGGAAGGACGCCTGGCAGATTCCGGAGATTTTCCAGCTCATCCAGCGCGGCGGCAACATCGACGAGGCGGAGATGTTCAGGACCTTCAACTGCGGCATCGGCATGGTGATCATCGTGCCGGAGCGCGAAGCGGACGACATCATGATCAGGCTCTCGGGGCTGAACGAGACCGCCTTCCAGATCGGCGAAGTTGTCAAGTGCGAGCCCGGCAAGGAGTGCGTGGAGCTCGTCTAGGGCCGCGCGGCAAACCATGGATAGCAAACTTAAGATAGGCGTGCTCGTCTCGGGCAGCGGCAGCAACTTCCAGGCCATTCTCGACGCCTGCTCGCGCGGCGAACTGGCGGCGCGCGTCGTCTGCGTGATCAGCAACAAGGCCGACGCCTTCGCGCTGGAACGGGCCAGGCGGGCCGGAATCCCGGCGCTCCACCTCGACCACCGCGCCCACGCCGGGCGGGAAGCCTACGACGCCGCCCTGGTGGCGACCCTGCGCGAGTTCGGGGCCGAACTGGTGGTGCTGGCCGGTTTCATGAGGATCATCACCCCGGTGCTGCTGGAAGCCTTTCCCATGGCGGTCATGAACATCCATCCGGCGCTGCTTCCGGCCTTCCCCGGGCTGCACGCCCAGCGCCAGGCCCTCGAATACGGGGCGAAGCTCGCCGGCTGCACGGTGCACTTCGTCGATGCCGGAACCGACACCGGCCCGATCATCGCGCAGGCGCCGGTCCCGATTCTGGAGGGAGATACCGAGGAGACGCTCAGCGCGCGGATCCTGAAGGAAGAGCACCGCATCTACCCCGAGGCGGTGAGGCTTTTTGCCGAAGGTCGTCTCAGCGTGGACGGCCGCCAGGTCAAGATAACGTAGCACTTTCTCTCCAGCATGGTCTCTGGTATAAGGTACGCCATGCACAAGACCCTCCTTGCCCAAGCCTTCCTGCTTTTCGCCATCGGACTCACCCTGACCGGCTGTTCCATAACCCATGTCATGCGCCTCGGAGACCGCAAGGTCATCGACGTTGCAACCATGGTCCGCGAACTGGACGACACCCCGGTAGTCCTGGTCGGCGAGTTCCACGATTCAACCCCGCAGCATGGACTCCAGCTCGCAGTCATCAAGGGTCTGCACGCGAAGGGGAGGCCTGTCGCCATCGGCATGGAAATGTTCGAAGCAGCGAGCCAGCGGGATCTCGACGACTGGAGCGCGGGCAAGGTATCCGAAGACGACTTCAGGAAGGTCTATGAGTGGAACTGGAGAAACCTTTCCTGGTGGCTCTATGCGGAGATACTCCGTTACGCGCGCGACAACAGGATCCCCGTCATCGCTCTGAACGCTCCGCGCCGAGCCGTCAGCAAGGTTTCCGACCTCGGCGTGGCCTCGCTCTCCAGCGAGGAGCTGGACCTGCTCCCCCCCGGGATCAACCTCGAGGTGAGCGATGCCTACCTCGACTTCATGAGATCGGCCTATCCCCTCCACGGCAGAAGCGGGGAAGGCTTCCGCAACATCTGCCAGGCGCAGATGCTCAGAAACAGGGTCATGGCGCGGCGGGTCACGGATTACCTGGCGCTGCATCCGGGCAGCACGGTGGTGGTGCTGGCTGGCGGGGGACACGCCAGGGTCGCGGGAGGAATTCCCGCCGAACTCGGGGACCTGCGGCGCCGGGTCGTGCTGCCGACCGTTCCGGGCCTGAACCCGGAGCAGGTCAGCGGAAATGACGGGGATTACCTCATGGAGGAGCCGTATTCCTGGCTCGGCCTGTCGTTCTGAGGCAGCGGCGGCATGGGCGCTCCCCGGTGTAAAGCAAACCGACAAAAGCGCAGAAAACGTAAAGTATTCCGACAGGCGGCGTCAGGTTTCTTTACGTTTCCTGCGGCACGCCCGACGCCTCTTCAGGGCGGCAACGCCACCCCGCCCGGCAATCCACGCACTTTCGGGCAGTTACAGCAGCCACCCGCAGCTGCGTGGGATTTGGCACACTCCGTGCTCGACATTCGACATCAGCAACTTTTATTGGTTGTTATTCTGTCAGGCACTGGAGGCATTGTTATGAGACACTTATTGCTGATTACTGTCGTTGCATCGCTATTGGCAGCAGCCGGAATGGCATCGGCAGTCCCGATTACTCTCAGTGAAACGGGAGTAAACGATGAAGCGACCGTGAACGCGTATTACAAAGGCGGGATCAACCAGACGGTCAACGCAGAGGCGGGTTATTACCAGTTGTCGATCAACGGAGCAGCTTCAGTCAATGGCTTTTGCGTCGATCCGGCCTGGGCACCCCCAGGAACCAAACCCTACGACCTCAGGGCGATAGGCAAGAATTCGAGTTATGCGAAAGCCGCGTACCTCTTCTCAGAGAGCACGGCGACAAATGCCGCAGCCGTGCAGGTCGCCATCTGGGAAACGGTAATGGGAAGCGACTTCACCTGGAACAGCCCGAATCCAGCCATGCTCAGTGAGGTCACTCTCCTGGTGGCTTCATTGTCTGCCATTCCCGGCAGCTTCCAGCTCAGCGACTACTCGATCGCGGTAAGTGACGGGACGGCTGCAAACCTGGGCTCGGGATACGGGCTGGGATATCAGGATTACCTCCTGAAGTTGCCGGCTCCCGGCAGCCATGAGCTCGACAACCAGAACAGCCCGGTTCCGGAACCCTCCACCCTCATCTGCCTCGGGGTCGGCCTTGCCGGCCTGGCCCTTTCCAGAAGACGGTCAAAGCGGTAGCTTGCAGCGGCGCCCGGGGCCGTCACCTCGGGGCCGGGAGATCCTGCCGATCCAGGGCATACAGCCAGGCCAGAATTTCGGCGACGGCCTGGTACAACTCCGGCGGGATCTCGCTGTCCAGATCGATCTGCATCAGCAGGCTCACCAGTTCGGGAGACTGGTGCACGTAGACACCGCTTTCCCGCGCCAGGGAGATGATCGCCTCGGCGCTCGCTCCGCCCCCCTTGGCGATGACCCGGGGCGCGCCATCCTCCGCCCGGTAGGCCATCGCGACGGCCCGCTTCATGTCATTGATCTGTTTCGCCATCTTTTGCCACCATCCGTGTCAGATGCAGCCCCGCCGCGGCCAGCGCCGACCGCAGTTCGCCTCCCGCCTGCTTGAGGAGCGCCGCGGCACCGGGGCGGTCGCAGACAAAGTCCACGAAGAAACCGTCCACCCCGAAGCGCAGTTTCGCCTCGACCCCGCCCAGACGGGGGAGCGCGAGCGAAAGTGTCGCCTCAACCTCGCGTTCCCCCTCTTCCGCCTCCCGCGCGGTGACGGCAAGTTCCATTCCCTGCCCGGGCCAGGCCTCGCCCTTCCAGTTGAGCACGCCGGAGTTGAGCAGGAGCAGCTGTTCCTTGATCAGCGGCAGGGTGCTGCTGTCGGCGAACCCCGCCTCCTCCGCCTCCGCCCCCCCGTCCGCAGAGCCCTCCGGGCGCGCCGCCCGGGAAAGCTTCCCCTGGGGCTCCTTGAGAAGCTCGGCCAGCGGCAGTCCTCCCAGGGCCCACTGGGCCAGGTGCGATTCGTAAAAGAGACCGCTCTGGGTCAAGGCGGCTTTGAGCCGGTCGCCGAGCAAGAGCGCAGCCTGCTCGGGGCTCTCCAGCAGGGCCCCCTGTTCGAGCGCCAGGGACGGGACCTCGTGGGCGACGCCGGAGAGCCACTTCCCCAGGGAACTGAGGTTCACCGACTCGCTGCCGCCCTGCGGCCGATAGACCTGGAAGGTGATCCGGGGGTCGGCAGAGAGGTAGGTCAGCTCCAGGGTCTCGCCGGGCGGGACGTTGAGCGGAATCTCCAGCTTGAACATCTCCCCCGCGATTCTCGCGAGATAGAGGTTGTTGGGCAGGTTGGCGATGATCTCGGCCTTGACCTGCTGGCCGGGATTGAGCTGCAGCTGCGAGCCGGCGCGCTGCTGGACGTCCGCCTCGGGCACGACGGAGGCCCGGGCCAGGACGGGGAGCACCTGCCTCTGGATTTCGTCGTTAATCAGCATGGGCCATCCCGCCTGGTCATGAAGTGCGCTGGCTGTCTATCATAGTAGAGCTGCGCGCCTATGTAAAGAGCCAGAATCCCGGGGCCGGGAGTCACCGGGTCCAGGCGCCCGAGGCGCACCTCGGGGCCGGGTGTCGGGGCGGCTCGGGCTGCCGTCATGACCTGCCGACCTGGAGCGCCCGACTCAAAATCGCCCGGGGCTCATGGCGTAACGCGCATTTTATGAGTAGTATAGTTGTGGAAGGCTGCAGGGTAGCGGCCCACTTTTCTCCAGCTGGAGCCAGATTTAGCCTAAACAAATGCGTACCCGAGCCGATAAGCCAACAAAGGAAGCACTGATTCCGGACTCGCTGCCGAGAGGGCAATCGATGAAACACGCACTCCGCATCCTGATCGTCGACGACTCACCCGAGGATGCCGCCCTGATCATGCGTCAGCTGCAGCAGGAGTTCGCGCCCGGCTACGAGCGCGTGGAGAACGCCGAGGAGATGGAAGCCGCACTCGACAAGGGCGGCTGGCACCTGGTCATCTCGGATTACGTCATGCCGTACTTCAGCGGGCTTGCCGCCCTTCAGATCCTGCAGGAGCGGGAACTGGACATCCCCTTCATCATGGTCTCGGGCCAGATGGGCGAGGACGTCGCCGTCGAGGCGATGCGCGCCGGGGCCCAGGATTACCTGATCAAAGACAACCTCTCCCGCCTGGTACCCGCCATCAAACGGGAGCTGAACGAGGCGGTGGTGCGCCGCGAGCGCCGCCTGGCCGAGGACGCCCTGAGCGCCACGGAGGCCCGCTTCCAGTGCCTGGTGGAGCAGTCCCTGGTCGGCATCTTCATGCTGCAGGACGACGTGTTCACCTACGTGAACCCGAAGTTCGCCCAGATCTTCGGCTACCGGCAGGACCAGCTCACCGAGTCGCGGACCCTGCTCGACCTGGTGGCGCGCGACGACCAGATCAGGGTCATCACCCAGTTCCTGCGCCCGCTGCGGGAGGAGAGCTGGAGCCTGCACTTCTACTTCCGGGGACGCCGCTCCGACTCGGAAGCGATCGACCTGGAGGTGAACGGCACCAGGACCGAGCTCAACGGCAAACCGGCGATCATCGGGTCGCTGTTGGACATCACGGAGCGCAAGCGGGCCGAGCAGGAGCTGAGCAAGCTCTGGCAGGCCGTCGAGCAGAGCCCGGTGTCGGTGGTCATCACCGACCTGATGGGGAGGATAGAGTACGTGAACCCCAGGTTCGCCGCGGTAACCGGTTACAGCGAGGCCGAACTGGTGGGGCAGAACCCGCGCATCCTCAAATCCGGCACCATGGACCGCGACTTCTACAAGAACCTCTGGCAGACCATCAGCTCCGGGCGGGAGTGGCACGGCGAGCTGCACAACAAGAAGAAAAACGGCGAGCTCTTCTGGGAGAGCGGGTCCATCTCGGCGGTGAAGAACTCCGAGGGGAGGATCACCCATTTCGTCGGGGTCAAGGAGGACGTCACGGAGCGCAAGCACTCCTTCGACCAGCTGCGCCAGGTGCAGAAGATGGAGGCGATCGGCCAGCTCGCCGGCGGCATCGCCCACGACTTCAACAACCTGCTCACCATCATCAACGGCTACTCCACGCTGCTGATCAGGGGGCTGGAGGTGGGCTCCCCCATGCGCAAGGAGGCCGAGCAGATCCTGAAGGCCGGCGAGCGCGCGGCGGACCTCACCAGGCAGCTCCTGAGCTTCAGCAGGCGCCAGATCCTGGAGCCCAAGGTCCTCAACATCAACGTCCAGGTGCGCTCGGTGGAAAAGATGCTGCGGCGCCTGATCGGGGAGCACATAGTGCTGGTCACCGCCCTTTCCGACGATGTCGGCTTCATCAAGATAGACCCGGGCCAGGTCGAGCAGATCATCATGAACCTGGTCGTCAACGCCCGGGACGCCTCCGAGACCGGAGGGGAGATCACCATCGAGACCGGCAACTGCGAACTGGACGAGCTCTTCTCGCTGCAGCACCCGGGTTCGGTGGCCGGGAGCTACGTCAGGGTCAGCGTCAGGGACCGCGGCTTCGGCATGGACGAGGAGGTGAAGCGGCGCCTCTTCGAGCCCTTCTTCACCACGAAGGAGATGGGACGCGGCACCGGGCTCGGCCTGGCGACCGTGTACGGCCTCGTGAAGCAAAGCGGCGGCTACATCGACGTGATCAGCGCGCCCGGCGAGGGGGCGAGCTTCAACATCTACCTCCCCCGCGTGTTCCAGCCCGCCGACGCGCGCAAGCGGCAGGCGGCGGAGGAAACGCTGCAGGGCTCCCAGACCATACTGGTCGTCGAAGACGAGCCGGGGGTGCTGAACCTCGTGGTGCACACCCTGAGAAAGCGCGGCTTCAGCGTCTTCGAGACCACCGACCCCGAGCACGGGGTGACCCTTTTCGAGGAGCACGCGGACGAGATCGACATGCTGTTGACCGACGTGGTCATGCCCTTCATGAGCGGTCCGACCCTGGCCGAGCTCTTGACCCGGAAGAAGCCGCAGCTCAAGGTCCTCTTCATGTCCGGGCACACGGACAACAAGGTGAGTTTCGAAAAGATACTGGAACGGGGGGTGCCCTTCCTTCCGAAGCCTTTCGCGAGCGACACGCTGCTCAAGAAGGTCAGGGAGACCCTGGCTGGAGCCCAAAGGGAACCGGATGCACCATTAGGAGGTAGCCATTGAAAGGGAATATCCTTATAGCAGATGACGAGGAGATGATCCGTGATCTGATCAACATCACGCTCACCAAAGAGGGGTACACCTGCCATCAGGCCGCCAGCGCCGAAGAAGGGCTCGACATCATCAACTGCACCAAGCTCGACATGGCCCTGCTGGACATCATGATGCCGGGACGCTCCGGAATCGATCTGCTGAAGGATATCAAGCAGTTCACCCCAGACACCACCGTGCTGATGATCACCGCCCTGAACGACATGGACACGGCGCTCTCCTGCATCCATTTCGGCGCCGAGGACTACATCACCAAGCCGTTCAACCTGGACCGGGTGCTGCTCACCGTGAAGAACGTCATGGACAAGCGGCGCCTGGTGCAGGAGAACCGGGAGTACCAGGCGAACCTGGAGCAGAAGGTGCGCGAGCAGACGGAGGTCATCAGGACCGTCATGGGCGAGATCAACCTCGCCTACGAGCACACCCTGGCGGCGCTCATCAGGGCGCTGGACGCCAGGGAGAAGGAGGTGGGGAGCCACTCGGAGCGGGTGATGGCCTATGCCCGCCTGCTGGCGGAGGCGGCCGGGATCGACGAGCGGGGGCGCTCCATTCTCGCCAAGGGGGCTCTGCTGCACGACATAGGCAAGATCGGGGTCTCGGACAACATCCTGCTGAAGCCCGGCAAGCTGGACCGGGCGGAATGGGAGGTCATGCGGCAGCACCCGATGACGGGGTTCGAGATCCTGACCGGGATCCGGTATTTCGCCGGGGCGGCGGAACTCGTGCTCTCCCATCACGAGCGCTATGACGGGACCGGCTACCCGCACGGGCTGCGCGGCCCGGCGATCCCGATCAGCGCCCGGATCTTCGCGCTGGTGGACACCCTGGACGCCATGACCTCGGACCGCCCCTACCGCAGGGCGCTCAGCTACCAGGCGGTGCGCGAGGAGGTGGTGAACTGCTCCGGCCTGCAGTTCGATCCCGAACTGGTGCAGGTCTTCCTCAGCATCCCGAAGGAGGGGTGGGAGGCCGCCGCGGGGAAACAGCTGCTGTAGGGATGGGCTGGGCTGATCGAAACGGGATGGGACTGGCGCTGAGGGACTGCAGGGACGGCAAGGATTCAAGGGACCTAACGGGCCCAAGAAGGTTGGAGGTAGTAGCCAGGCCGGCCGAAGCTGAAAGAGCCGGATGAGACGGGGGCTGATCGCCCCCTCCCCTCTTCCGGCTCTTTTTTCGGTACCGACTATCCCGCCCCGCTCAGCCGTGCTCGGCGGCCCCGATCCGGTAGCGCTCCAGCCTGTCCCTCAGGGTGTTGCGGCTGATGCCGAGCAGCTTGGCGGCAAACACCTGGTTGTTGTTGCTCTTCTCCATCGCCATGTGGATCAGCGCCTTCTCCAACCCCATGTTGACGCTTTCGTAGATGGCCCCCTTGTTCTTCTGGCAGATACCGTCAAACACCGGTTCCAGCATGCTCCAGAAGACCTCGTAGTAGTCGTCCCCCGCGGCATCCAGATCGACCTCCTTGAAACCCGCCTTGGCCTTCAGAAACGACTCGAAATCCCCCGGCACCAGGATGTCGCCCCGGCAAAAGACGGTCGCCGAGTTGATGACGTTCTTGAGTTCCCTGATGTTCCCCTCGAACTGATGGGAGGTCAAAAGGCTCATGGTCTCGGACGACACGCCCTTGATGTTTTTGCCGTACTTCTGGGCGAACTTCTTCACGAAGAGGTCGACCAGCAGCGGGATGTCCTCCACCCGGTCCCTGAGGGGGGGCAGGAAGAAATTGACCACACGCAGCCGGTAGAAGAGGTCCATACGGAAGGTCTTCTCTTTGACCGAGTTCAGGAGGCTCTTGTTGGTCGCCGAGATCACCCGGACGTCGACCTTGATGGTCTCGTTCCCCCCCACCCGCTCGAACTCCTGGTTCTCCAGCACGCGCAGGAATTTCCCCTGGTTCGCCGGACTCATCTCGCCGATCTCGTCCAGGAAGATGGTGCCGCCGTTGCACTGCTCGAACTTCCCGATGCGCCGGGAGTGGGCGTCGGTGAAGGCCCCCTTCTCATGCCCGAAGAGCTCGCTCTCCAGGAGCGCCTCGGGGAGGGCCGCGCAGTTCACCGCCAGGAAGGGACGGTTCTTCCTTTTGGAGTTGTTGTAGATGGCCCGCGCCAGGAGCTCCTTCCCGGTTCCCGACTCACCCTGGATCAGGACGGTCGCGTCCGAGTCGGCGACGGTGCCGACCATCTTCCAGATTTCGATCATCTCGGGGGAGGATCCGATCATCAGGTCCTCGGTCAGGTCCTCCTCGACCGGGGCGCGGTCCCTGGTGTAGCGGACCTTGCGGCTCAGCAGGTTGCACTCCAGGGCCTTCTTGACCGCCCCCTTCAGCTTGTTCATGTCGAACGGCTTGGTGACGTAATCGAAGGCGCCGTGCTTCATGGCCTCGATGGCGTTCTGGGTCGTCTTGTATCCGGTCGCCATGATGACGGCGAGCCCGGGATCGATCTTCTTGGCCTCCTTGAGCACCTCGATACCCGACTTCTGAGGCAGGCTGATGTCCATGATCGCCACGTTGGGGCGGTCGGCGACCACCCTGCGCAGGGCGGCCTCGCTTTCGCTCTCCAGAAAGAGCTCGTACTCCTCGCCGGCGAAGATGCTCTTCAGCATGAGCAGGATGTCGTGGTCGTCGTCCAAAATGAGAAGTTTTGCGGTCATCAGAGTATCCCCTCGCTGGCATGCAGGCGAATGAAAGCGGCGCGGCAGTTGCCGAGGCACCCCCGGCACCGGAAGTGCCAGTTCTAGTTCGATGGAAAGCGCCGGGAAAACTGGCGCTACTTAAAAGCTTATCGGCAGGAGTGATGGAAAAGATGAGATATTCTACCGCTGATATAAAAAAAAACCGCCTACTGGAGGCGGTTTTTTTTGAAACGGGTGGTCGGCTGCTGCAGTCAGCTATCGTCGTCCTCGTACTCATCGGCGCCGTCTTCCTCGTCAAAATCCAGGTCCTCGTTCTCTTCCTCGTCGAACTCCTCAGTCAGATACTGCTCCGGGGAGCGCTCGTCCTCTTCCTTGATGGCCTCGAAGCGCTCGAGCACCTCCGGGTTGGTGCAGTATCGCCCATTCTTCTGGCAGCAAGTTTCGAGGTCGCACAGGTCGAAGAGCTGAATCTCGCTGCAGAGCCGTTGTGCGCTTTTTTCTGTTCCCATACCGTACTCCTGATCGGTCGCGTACCGCTACACCTACCTTGTCTATCGACACCGACCCGGGGCGACTTTAGTGATAATCGTCCCCGGGCTGGTGCCATGCTGCCACTTTCAGCCGGCGCTGACGAACTCCACCGCTTGCTGCACGTCACCGGAGCACCCGATGTAGATCGGCGCCCTCTGGTCCAGCGATTCCGGGACGATGTCGAGGATCGGAATGCTGCCGTTGCTGGCGGCGCCGCCGGCGTTGACGATGATGTAGGCCATCGGGTTCAGCTCGAAGAGGACGCGCAGCTTGCCGTCCGGCGAGCCGTTCAGTGCGGGGTACATGAAAAGCCCGCTCCCCTTCATCAGTATCTGGTTGATGTCCGGCACGAAGCCGCCCGAATAGCGCAGCTTGCACCCCTTCTCCTCCAGGTGGCGCAGGAACTTCTCGTCCGCCGGGTTGTACTTGTTGCGCAGCCCGCCGGGGGCGTAGATGTTCCCTTCCGGCGCCATCCTGATGTTCTCGCGGGTCAGGTTGAACTCCATCAGGGTGTTCATGGTGAATTCGTGCACCCCCTTGCCGACCGAGTACACCAGGGAGACCCGCGGCCCGTAGAGGATGTAGATGGCGGCGACCTGGTTGCGGCCGGGCTGCAGCAGCTCGCAGCCGGAGTAGATCGAAACGATGGTGCCGACCGCCAGGTTGACGTCGACCAGGGAGGAACCGTCCAAGGGATCGTAGGCGACGGAGTAGAGGCCGCCGGCGTTCGCCTGGCACTCGTAGATGGTCTCCATCTCCTCGGAGGCGATGTTGCAGACCACACCGGAATGGATCAGCCGCTTGCGCATGATGCGGTCGGACAGGACGTCGAGGGCGAGCTGCTCCTCACCATAGAGGTTGGAAGTACCGGCCACACCAAGATCGCCCGTACGCACCGCGTTGATGACGTACTTGCTCGCCTCAGCAATCTCGCAGATAAGATGGATGAGATTGTCGCAGATGTTCTGGCTGCGCAGATGGCGACGCAGATCGATCTGAAACTTCGACGTTCCGGCTTCTTTTGGCATGCTGCCTCCATTATTAAATTAAAATTACTTTACTCCTTCGTAGATTAAGCCAAATGCCCTTACAAATCAAGGAAAAAAAGCTGCCAGTGCGGGCCGGCGCGCTTGGTACGGCGGGGCCGGAACAAGCTTTCATTGGATTGGCTCCGGAGAGGGGCCGTCACCGAACGCAGTGTCGCCGCACGCAGGGAAAAGGGGCCTGCGCATCCAGCGCAGGCCCCCCGTTATCGTGCTCCCCCTGCCGGCTCGGGCCGGCTATCCTTTCGGCCGGCCCCTACCATCAGGCGACCCAGTCGTCGTCCTCTTCCACCGGGGCGAAGCCGCGGCGCATGGTGTTCTCGGTGACGACCCGCGGGTCCATGAAGTGCAGCAGGTAGTCGGGGCCGCCCGCCTTGGTGCCGACGCCGGACATGCGCGACCCGCCGAAGGGCTGGCGTCCCACCAGTGCGCCGGTGTTGTTGCGGTTCAGGTAGAGGTTGCCGACCCTGAACTCGCGGCGCGCCTGCTGCAGGTGTTCGGGGCTGCGGGAGAAGACGCCGCCGGTCAGGGCGAACTGGGTGGAGTTGGCCCAGCGAATCGCCTCGTCGAAGTCCTTGACGCGCATGACGGAGAGCACCGGTCCGAAGATCTCCTCCTGGGCTATCCGGTGTTCCGGCTTGATGCCGCCGATGATGGTCATCGGCACGTAATAGCCGCCGGCCGGCACGGCGCTCTCGTAGAGCAGCTCCCCTTCCTTCTTGCCGACGCCGGCATATTCCAGGATGGTCTTCTGCGCCTTGTCGTCGGCGACCGCCCCCATGTAGTTGGCCGGGTCCTCCGAGGGGCCGACCTTGGTAGCCTGCGCCATGGAGACCAGGCGCTCCACGAACTTGTCGTACACCGCGTCCAGCACGATGACGCGGGAGCAGGCGGAGCACTTCTGCCCCTGGAAGCCGAAGGCGGAGTAGAGCACGTGCGGCACCGCCTCGTCCAGGTCGGCGTCGTCGTCGATGATGATGGCGTTCTTGCCCCCCATCTCGCAGACGATCTTCTTCACATTCGCCTGTCCCGGATGGACCTTGGCCGCCCGGTCGATGATGCGCAGGCCGATCTCCATGCTCCCGGTGAAGGCGATCAGGCTGACGTCCGGGCTGTCCACCAGGAAGTCGCCCATGACGGAGCCGCGCCCCGGGACGTAGTTGAAGACGCCGGCGGGGAGCCCTGCCTCGCGGAAGATCTCCACCATGTGCCAGCCGATGACGGAGGTGATCCCCGAGGGCTTGAACACCACCGGGTTGCCGGCGACGATTGCCGCCGAGGTCATCCCCAGGCCGATGGCGAGCGGGAAGTTCCAGGGGGCGATGACCGCGGCGACCCCCTTGGGCTCGTAGAAATAGTGGTTCAGCTCACCGGGTGCGTTGCCGATGCGGCGCGGCTGGCCGAGCTTGATCATCTCGCGGGCGTAGTACTCCAGGAAGTCGATCGCCTCGGTGACGTCGGCATAGGCCTGGTCCCACTGCTTGCCGATCTCCAGCACCTGCCAGGCGGAGAGTTCGAAGACCCTCCTGCGGGCGATGGCGGCCGCCCTGACCAGGAGCTGGGCGCGCTCCGCGGGGGGGGTGTCGCGCCAGGCGGGGAAGGCCCCCTTGGCGGCGGCGACCGCGTCGCCGACTTCCTTGGTGCCGGCCTGGCAGATGACGCCGACCACCTCGGAGGGGTTGTTCGGGTTCACGGAGGCGATGGTGTCGGAGGTCTTCACCTCCTTGCCGCCGATGAAAAGCGGATAGCTGCGCCCCAGCTGCTTCCGCACCTGTTCGATTTGCCTGGGGAATTCGGCGCGGTGATCGGCCCGGGTGAAGTCGACCATCGCCTCGTTGAAGAAGGGCTTGAGCCCTCCCGGCCCCTTCTCCTCCGGCTTAAGCTTGGCGGCGCGCGCGGAGCGCTCGCGCTCGGCGGTGACTGCCGGGTCCTCCAGCAGCCTCTCGATCTGGGCGTCCTCGGCGAAGCTCTGGCGCAGGAACGACTCGTTCGCCGTGTTCTCCAGCAGGCGCCGCACCAGGTAGCCCATGCCCGGCACCATGTTGCCGTAGGGGCAGTAGAGGCGGATGCGGCCGGCGACCTTGAGGATTCCCTTGCGCACCGGCTCGGCCATGCCGTAGAGCACCTGGAACTCGTAGCGCTCGTCCGGCACGCCCAGCTCGCGCGCCATCTCCATGACCGCCGAGATGCTCCTGATGTTGTGCGAGGCGCAGGCGAAGTGGCAGATGGCGTGGTTTTCCAGGATCATGCGCGCCTGGCGCTCGTAGGCCGCGTCCGACTCGGCCTTGATGGTCCAGACCGGAATCTTCCAGTCGTTCTGCTTCGCCTTGACCGTCTCGTAGTCCCAGTAGGCGCCCTTCACCAGGCGGACGGAGATCTGGACCTTTTTCTGCTTGGCCCAGTCCAAAAGCTCGGCCAGGTCCTTGTCGGTGTCCGTCAGGTAGGCCTGGAGCACGATGCCCAGGTGCGGGTAGTCGGGGTATTCCAGCTTCAGCCTGCGGTACACCTCGATGATGATGTCCTTGTGGCGGTAGGACTCCATGTCGATGCAGAGGAAGCCGTTCAGCTCGACCACCTTCTCGGTGATGCGGCGCACCCGGTCCAGGATGGCGCGCACCGAACCCTCGAAGTCCTGGGGGTTGGCGAGGCAGAAGAGCGCCGTCGGCTTCACCGCCACGTTCACCTTGGGCGCGTGGCCCCAGTCGAGCCCGTTTCCGCCGCCCTGGTAGCTGAGCGGCTTCCAGTCCGGCTGCTCCTTCTTGAGCGAGTCGAGCAGTTCCAGGTAGGTGTTCATGTAGAGGTCGGCCTCCGCCTCCGAGAGGGTCGCCTCGCCCAGCACGTCGACCACGAAGGCGAAGCCGTCCTTTCTCAGGCGCTCCAGGTTCTTGACCGCTTCCTTGGTGTTCTCGCCGACGATGAACTGGCGCGCCATCTCCTGGATGTTGGTGGTGAGCACCTTGTTCAGCACCGCGCCGCCGAAGGAGCCGAGCATCCCCGCCACCTTGGCGCCGGTGGAGAGGACCGGCGGCATGTCCTTCTCTTCGCCGAAATATTCCCTGATATGGTCGGTCAGCAGTCTCCCGGTGGTGAGCGAGGGGAAGACGTCCACGAAACGAAACATCTGGATCTTGAAGGTCTCGTTCTTCATGCTCCAGTCCATCACCTTGCCCATCCAGGCCCCCTTATTGAAAAGGGAGGGTTTCTCGCCGGAGATGGTGGAGAAGAACTCCTTGCCACGTGAGATGATTCGGCCGTTCAGTTCGCTGTTGTTCATCAAGAGCTCCTTGTCCCGTGCAGTTCGGGTTTGCATGAATGATAACCGGTATATCACTCAGCACAAGGCGTGCCAGCCCACGGGAAGCAGGTCACGACCGTCGCAAAAGAGGAGTCAGACAGAGTTTATCGAGAAGCTGTCTCTGCGCCGTTTCGCGTCAATCACGGTACTTCGGACAGTTAGGCTGCGAGGGGTGGTCTTTGGGGTTAAAGCCGGGGAAACGCCGCCGGGACGATGAAGAGTCATTTTGCAGATGCCAACCGGGCAAATTATGCAACTGTGCATAT
>Ga0316217_10000666_pt1 | contig 47583 bp, 31 predicted proteins | sample 1anoAmetaG_FD_203633 | JGI IMG/M metagenome (GOLD analysis project Ga0316217, IMG submission 203633) | Freshwater microbial communities from Trout Bog Lake, Wisconsin, USA - 1anoA | ecosystem: Environmental > Aquatic > Freshwater > Lake > Hypolimnion/Profundal zone | place: USA: Wisconsin...
CAGTAACCGTCACAACCGCTACTGGACGACCTGTGCGCATCGATACCCTCTACTGTATTCGATGCGCAAAGCCATCATTATTATGATGATTATTTAAGACTCAGGACACTAGCGAATGCCGATCTCTCTGCTTCCAAGGGAGTCGTCGATGTGGCCCATTTTTTCGTGCTTGGTGCGGAGGTAGCGCTCAAAGGATTCCTGGGGTTCGACCTCGGCGGAGACGCGCTCGACAACGGAGATGCCGGCCGATTCCAGGGCGGCTACCTTTTCAGGATTGTTGGTGATAAGCCGAACCTGGGAGACGCCTAGCCGCTTGAGGACTTCAGCGGGCAGTTCGTACTCGCGGCAATCGGCGGCGAAACCCAACTTGACATTGGCCTCCACGGTGTCCATGCCCTGATCCTGCAGTTCGTAAGCCTTCAGCTTGGCCATCAGGCCGATGCCGCGGCCCTCCTTCTGCTCGTAGAGCAGGATGCCGGCGCCCGCTTCGGAGATTTTGCCGAGGGCCAGTTCGAGCTGGAGCCGGCAGTCGCAGCGGAGTGAGCCGAAGACGTCGCCGGTGAGGCATTGCGAGTGGATCCGCACCAGCGGCGGCGCGGAGTGGATGTCGCCCATGACCAGGGCGACCAGACCATCGACGGTGGCGTCGGCCGGGGCCACGGGTTCGCAGTTGGCGCGAGGTTCCGACAGCAGGCCCTCAAAGCCCAGGATGCGGAAGAATCCCCAGCGGGTGGGGAAATCCGCCTCGGCGACCTTTTTCACGCATTCAAATACCATGCCTTCATTCTACAGAGATCGGTGGAAAGAGATCGGTTGCCTCTGACCGCCTATCTCTGATTGCGATACATTGATGGTGTGACAGACAGGCTGATTCTGATAACGCTGCTGGTGAAACTGGGCGTGGTTGCCTCGGTGGCTAGCGCGCTAGCGCGGGGCAGCACCTTCCGGCGGCTGTTCTTTGCCGAGCGGCGCACTCCCCGGCAAACCCTGGCTTTGCTGGCGTTTTTTCTGGTTCCGCTCACGTTGGGGGTGTGGATACGGTTCTGGGTACCCAACTTTCTAGCCGCCGACATCAGCTTTGAAGCGGTGATTCTTCTGGGCCTGCTTCTGGGGCCTGGATGGGCCATGCTGGGCGGCGTGGTGCTGTCGGCGCCCGCGGTCTACCACCACGAGTACCTGACCCTGCCCTTCAACGCAGTGCTGGGATTGGCGGCGGGCTTGCTGGGCCAGTTTGTGGAGGAAGAAGAGGTCTGGTCGTTCACGCCCTTCGTCGATCTGAGCCTCTATCGCTGGGTGCGGCGCAACCTGCGGCAGCCGCGCATCGACCGGCAGTTTCTGATGCTGTTTTTGATTGTGGCGGGAGAAGGGTGCCGGGACTGGATCGGCCACGCGTTTCCGCACCGGCTGTTTGCGCTGCTTGCCAGCCAGTGGTGGCTGCAGGTGCTGGTGCTGCTGAGCGCGCCCATCGACGTGGGCATTGCGCTGAAGGTGTGGAACACGTTGCGCCTGGAGATGAAGCTGGAGGAGCAGAAGCGGCTGCTGCTGGAGGCGCGGTTGGACGCCTTGCAGCGGCAAATCAACCCGCATTTCCTGTTCAACACGCTCAACTCCATTGCCTCGCTGGTTCGCATGAAACCGGAGAAGGCGCGGGAGATGACGGTGAAGCTGGCCAATATTCTGCGCGCGCTGCTCAAGGACCACGACACCTACGTTCCGCTGCGCGAGGAACTGAGCTTTACCGACGACTACCTGGACATTGAGGAGGTGCGGTTTGGCGCAGACAAGCTGCGGGTGGAAAAAGAGATCGATCCGCGGACGCTGGAGGTTTTGGTTCCCAGCATCCTGCTGCAGCCGCTGATTGAAAACAGTATCAAGCACGGACTGGAGCCGCGGTTGCATGGCGGCACTGTGACACTGCGCAGCCGCCTGGAAGGGGACCGGGTGCTGATTGAGGTGGCCGACGACGGCGTGGGCATGGGCAACCGGCCGATTTCAGCGCTGCGGCGGACCGGCGCGGGCATCGGCATGAAAAACGTGCGGGAGCGGCTGGAAGTGCTCTACGGCAACCAGGCGCGGTTCGAGGTAGTGAGCAATCCGGGGCGGGGAACGCTGGTGACGATCGAGATTCCGGCGAACCTGTCTGAGAGCCGCTGAGCAGGCGGCAGGGGCGAGGCGGTTCCAGGATCGATACTCCGGATTGCGACGAATTGCACAGGACTGCGCGGTATGCTCAAAGCATGGTGCGCTTCACGGTTCTGGCTTCGGGGTCCAAAGGCAACTGCACGGTTGTCACGGGCGGACGAACGCGGATTCTTGTCGATGCCGGGCTGAGCTGCCGGGAGCTTTTCCGGCGCATGCGGCTGGCCGGCGAAGAGCCGGAGTCGCTGGACGCCATCATCATCACCCACGAGCACTCCGACCACGTGAACGGCGTGGCTGTGACGGCGCGCAAATTGGGGATTCCGGTGTACTTTACCGAGGGCACGCATCGCGCCTGGATGCGCTGGCTGACGCCGCGCAAGCAGATGACCTATACGCAGTGGCTGGTGCAGTGCCGCAAGCAGGCAGCGGAGCGGCAGGCGGAGGCTGCGGCGGCAAGCGAAGAGGGCGAACCGGACGAGACCGACCTTGTAGAAGAGTCCGATACGGCACAGGAAGCAGCCGAACCGGTTGTGCCCGCTGCGGCAAAAGATCCTGCATGGCTGCCGGCGGTGGAGTATTTTGCGGCCGGGCAGCCGTTCGAGATTGGCGATATTTCCGTGAGCCCGTTCACTATTCCGCACGACGCGGCGGACCCGGTAGGTTTTGTGTTCAAGGCCGAGGGGGTGCGGATGGCTTTTGCCACGGACCTGGGGTATATTCCGCCCAACGTGAAGGCGCAGCTCAAGGGCGTGGATCTGCTGCTGCTGGAGTCAAACCACGATCTGGAGATGCTGCGCGACGGACCCTACCCCTGGTCAGTGAAGCAAAGGGTGCTTTCCCGGGTGGGCCACCTCTCAAACGAGGCGGCAGCGGAGTTTCTGGAGGGTGAGTACGACGGCCAGGCAGCTTATGTGATTCTGGCGCATCTATCTGAAAGTAATAATCTTCCAGAGCTGGCGCGGGTGACGGCCGAGCGTGCGCTGCAGAACCGGGCAAATTTGCTGGCGAACCGCCTGTTGCTGGCAGCGCAGCATGTGCCTCTTTCTGCTATATATTTTTAAGTAAATCAGGTTACAATAGTAAGACACGGGCATCACTCTGTACCAGGTAGATCGGCAAGGGAAGCGCCATAGACGTTTTTTGCTATGGCGAGGCAGAGCAGAGTGGCGCGACACTGAATCGATACGGCCGGTGGAGCGTCCAATGAATGTTAACTTCCATTGCCGCGTGAGCCGCGCAAGAACAAAGCGGTCAAGCATATCCTTTGCAAAGTGAGTCTTTCATCTATGGCAAGTACGTTATGTACAGACAGAGTCGTTGGCGCAATTCTGGCAAGCTGGCGTTATGACATCTCAGGAATTTCACCGGAGATGTGCAAAGACTACGAGCAGCATTTTGCCGAATGCCCCCACTGCCGCGCCCGGCAGAAGTTTCACCGCAGCCTGGATGTGTCGCTTGCGGTTCTGACTTCGCTCTCGGTGCTTTTTTTCCTCTTCGCGCTGGCGGTTCTCAAGCACATCAAACCAGTGGAGCACATGGCCTTCAACGTGTTCGGGCTGGATATTGCAGATACCTACCACATGCTGTTTTCGGCCGGCATTGCCGGTCTCTGCTTCTCGGTGATTGCGTTTGTGCTGGTGTTTACGGCCACGCCCGTGCCAACGTACCTGGGCGGTATTGCGGCCGAGCGTGCACGGCTCATTGAAGAGCGGCTGCCCGCTGCGATCAAGTCACTGCGCCCGCGTTAATACAACTTAAGAACTGAAAATCAGGAGCCTCCCGCATGTGGGAGGTTCCTGTGCGTTTGGGCGAGATTGCAGGCGCAAGGAGAATGCAAAAAAGGCGAAGCCGCTATGGCTTCGCCCTTTTTTGTGTTTGCTGCCGAAAAGTTACTTCACGATCGGCACGCGCAGGTCGCCGCCCGTCATCTGTTTGGGCTCTTCCAGGTTGAGAATGGCGAGCAGCGTGGGCGAGATGTCGCGCAAGGAGCCATCCGGGCGCAGGCGGTAGTGAGGGGCTTCCTCGGCCACGTAGAGGATGGGCACCGGATTGGTGGTGTGCGCCGTGTGCGGAGCGCCGGTGACCAGGTCCACCATCTGCTCGGCGTTGCCGTGGTCGGCGGTGATCAGCCAGCTTCCGTTTTTCTCGCGGATGGCCTTGTAGACGCGGCTCAACTGCGCATCGATGGCCTCAATGGCTTTGATGGTGGGTTCGAGCATGCCGGAGTGGCCCACCATGTCGGCATTGGCGAAGTTGGCGACGACCAGGTCAAAGGTGGTGTCGTTGATGGCTTTGACGATGGCGTCGCCGATGGCCTCGGCCTTCATCTCCGGGGCCAAGTCGTAGGTGGCCACCTTGAGCGAGGGAATCAGCACCCGTTCCTCGCCGGGGAAGGGCGTTTCAATGCCGCCGTTGAAGAAGTAGGTGACGTGGGCGAACTTCTCGGTCTCGGCCACGCGCAGGTTGCGCAACTGGTGCTTGGCCAGCACGTTGGCCAGAATGTTATCCAGCGACTCCGGAGGCATGATGAGCGGCAGCTCGTAGAGCTTGTCGTACTGCGTCATGCACAGGTAGTACAGGTTCTTGGGGAGTTCAGAACGGGGAATGACCTGGTCGAGCGCTTCCCAGCCGTCGATGTTGCGTCCGCCGTCCTTCAGGCCGCTCTCGCGGGTCAGCACGCGGGTAATTTCGCGGGCGCGGTCGGCTCGGAAGTTGAAGTTGATGCAGACGTCCTCGTCGCGAATCTGGGCAACGGGCTTGCCTGCCGCATCCACCACCACAAAGGGAATGATGAACTCGTCGGTGACGCCGTTGTTGTAGCACTCGGTGAGGCGTGCCACGGCGTTGGGGTAGGCGCCGCCCTCGGCCTTGCCGGGGACCATGGCGTCAAATGCCTTGCGCTCGCGCTCCCAGCGCTTGTCGCGGTCCATGGCGTAGTAGCGGCCGCTTACGCTGGCCACTTTGCCCACGCCGTACTCGCGCATCTTCTGCTCGAGCTGCGCAATGTAGCCCGCGCCCCCGGTGGGAGCCGTGTCGCGGCCGTCCATGAAGGCGTGCACGAATACCCGGGTCAGGCCGTACTCGCGCGCGGTGCGCAGCAGGGCATAGAGATGTTCCAACTGCGAGTGAACGCCACCGTCCGAGCATAGGCCGAAGAGATGCAACTGCCGTCCGCCTTCGCGCGCCTGCTGCATCGCCTTGGCGATGGCCGGGATCTTGACGAACTCGCCCGAGGCGATGGCGGCGTCAATGCGGGTGATGTCCATCTGCACGATGCGTCCGGCGCCGATGTTCAGGTGGCCGACCTCGCTGTTGCCCATCTGCCCATCAGGCAGGCCGACAAAGTGGTCAGAGGCCTGGATCAGCGAGTTGGGATACTCGCGCAACAGCTTGTCGTAGGTGGGCTTTTTAGCCAGGGCAATGGCGTTGTTGGCGGTTTCGGCACGATAGCCCCATCCGTCGAGGATGGTGAGAACCAGGGGACGCTTGTAAATGGACACGAAGAAAGCACCTCAGATCGAATCAAAAGTATCAGTCTCAGGATAAACTGCCGGGGCGTCGCGGGGTGTGGTTTGGGTCACAGGCAAGGCGATTGTGCTGCATGAAGCCAGCTGATTTCGTATTGGAATAAGTGATCGCCGACTTGTCTATAAATGTGTGAACTGCCGCAAACACAAAGGGAGGAAGCTGAGGCTTCCTCCCTTTGCGTGATGCAAACAGTAAAGTTAGTCGTTGTAGTTAAGGCTTTCCAGGCCGAGGTAGACCGCGCCGGAGCCCAGTTCCTCTTCAATGCGGAGCAACTGGTTGTACTTGGCGATGCGGTCGGTGCGGCTGACGGAGCCGGTCTTGATCTGGCCCACGCCAGTGGCCACGGCCAGGTCGGCGATGAAGGTGTCTTCGGTCTCGCCGGAACGGTGGGAGATGATCGAGGTGTAGCCGTAACGGCGGCCCAAATCGATGGCTTCCAGAGTTTCAGTGACGGTGCCGATCTGGTTGAGCTTGATGAGAATGGAGTTGGCTGTGCCCTCTTCAATGCCGCGCTGCAGGCGCTTGACGTTGGTGACGAACAGATCGTCGCCAACCAACTGGATGCGGCCTCCCAGCTTGTCCGTGAGAAGCTTCCAGCCATCCCAGTCGTCTTCGGCAAGCCCGTCTTCGATAGAGACAATGGGATACTGGCGGGTCCAGTTGTCGTAGAAGGCCACCATCTCCTCGCTCGACAGCTCGCGTTTGTCGCTCTTCTTGAAGACGTATTTCTTCTTTTCCTTGTCGTAGAACTCGCTGGATGCCGGATCCAGGGCAATCGAGATCTGCTCGCCGGGCTTGTAGCCGGCCGCCTCGATGGCTTCGAGGATCAGTTCGATGGCTTCGGAGTTGGACTTGAGCGAGGGAGCGAAGCCGCCCTCATCGCCGACGGCGGTGTTGTAGCCCCTCTTCTTGAGCACGCTCTTGAGGGTGTGGAAGGTTTCAGCGGCCCAGCGGAAGCCCTCAGAGAAGCTTTCTGCACCAACCGGCATGATCATGAACTCCTGAAAGTCCACGTTGCTGTCGGCATGAGCGCCACCGTTGAGGACGTTCAGCATGGGAGTGGGCAGAATGCTGGCATTGACGCCGCCCAGATAGCGGTAGAGGGGAATCTCCAGCGTTTGAGCCACGGCGCGGCTGGCGGCCATGGAGACGGCGAGAATGGCGTTGGCGCCCAAACGGGCCTTATTCGGCGTGCCGTCCAGGGCGATCATGGTCTGATCGAGAAGGCGCTGGTTGGCTGCGTCCATGCCTTCCAGTTCGGGAGCGATTACGGTTTCCACGTTGGCAACGGCCTGGAGAACGCCTTTGCCCATGAAGTGGGTTTTGTCGCCGTCGCGCAGTTCCACGGCTTCATGTTCGCCGGTGGAGGCGCCCGAAGGCACAATGGCGCGGCCCATTGCGCCGCTTTCCAGAATTACGTCTGCTTCCACGGTGGGGTTGCCGCGCGAGTCAAGGACTTCGCGGGCGCGAATTGCAACAATCTCAGTCATATCATTCCTCATGATGCGGTGCAGCAGCCGGTCGTTCAGTTGGGGACGGCGATCCACGGCAAGAGTTTCTCCGGCGGCGCTTTGAATCGTATTCAGAAGCTCCTGCACGTTTGGAATCTCCTCTCCGTCCATCACAAAATATCGGTTATATACCTTATGGATTCTAACAAATCCGGAGGGCGGCAGACGGTATGGCTCCGGTCACTGGGAGCCAGGCATGGCTGGAGAGTGCCTTTGTTGATTCGTGCTGCCGAAGGAACCTGCGCGATTACCGACTCTGCCAGTCTATACCAAGGCAGGCTAGGCTTATATTGGGTGAGTTGGCAGGAGTTGCATGCGCAAGCGCGTAGCCTGCGCAACTTCCAGGCGAGGACTGGGTTTGCACGACCAGGGAGAATCTTGCCCGCGAAAAGGAGTTTCAGGATGAACCGGCCAATTCTTGTGTGCGCCTTATTTGTCGCAGCCACTGCCGTGCTCGGTGCGCAGGAGGCGAGCCAGTCCAATCCCTACCAGGGGACCTCAAATCCACCTCCGGACGACACCATCGTCACCAGCAGTACGCCCCAGGCCAAGCCGCCGGCAGGGCAGGTGGAAACAGACACTCAGGCGCGGCCTACTTCAGTCGACCCGGCGGCCAACTTTCCGGTTGACGATTCATCGTCCAACACCCCGGTTAGCACGGCGGCCAGGTATTCGGCGAAACCGGCGGCCAACTATCAGGAGGCCGGCGGAGATGACGGAATTGTCCAAGTCGTACCTGAACAGCCGGCGCAACGGGGCTTGAACCAGCGCGCCTACGCGGACGATCCGGACGGCGACATTGTGCATCCGCGCCAGTCTATTCCGGGCGAAGTGAAGGAAGGAACCAGCATTCGCGTGCGCCTGCTGCAAAGGCTCTCGACTGCCACCAGCGCGAATGGCGATACCTTCCGCACCAGGGTGGCCTCGGACGTGCTTCAGCACGGCCGGGTATTGATTCCGGCCGGGGCTGAGATTGACGGCAGAGTGATGCATGTATCCAGCGGCCACGCGGGCGGCCACGGCTCCATGCGGCTGCAGCCTGAGACCGTGATTCTTCCCAACGGCTCGCGCTACCGTCTGTTTGCCGAGATAACCGGAACCCCTGGCTCCCGGACCCATGTCGGGGAGGAAGGGACGGTTCTGCCGGATTCGCGGCTGAAGCGCGATGGTATTGAGTATGGCGGTGCTGTAGGTGCAGGCGCGGCAACCGGGGCTATCCTGGCGGGCCCGGTGGGCGCAGTGACCGGAACCCTTATAGGAGCCAGCGTGGTGACGACTCACCTGCTGATTAACCACCCGCAAGCCGTGCTGGAAATGGGTACAACGCTGCTGTTCACGCTGACCGAACCGTTGACTCTGGTGCCGGCGGCCACGGGCGGGAGCTAAAGAGTCTCTAGATCGAAGGAAGTGCGATCTGGGATTTCGATGCCTGCAGGTGCGCGAACATCTGTAATTTCATATTGAAAAAGTTCGCTTGCAGATGGAGAGATCGAGGCATTTGTCTTCCTGCAGGTCTGCTCAATTGTGGAGAAGAGTCCGAAAATTGCGGTTCTTGGCGCAGTTTAAACGCACATAAGCGCGATTTCAGAGCTGCCAATTCCGCTCTCAGCGCCATTGGCTGCGCCTGTCTGCACGGAATCATGGATTTGCCTTTGGCCGACTGGGCATTCGTCCCGATCCTGAAGGCACGGTGCAGGGCGAACTCTTACACCGGAGGTTGGGCGTCGAGCACGGGCACTCCCGGCGGTGGAGTGAAGTGGAAGTCCTGGGCGGGAATTGCGGCGTTGGGCTGCTCTCCGGTAAAAGTGAAATGCGTCAGGGCGCCGTCGGTCTCTTCCATTTCAATCTCGGTGATGGTGCCTTCGCCGGTCACGGTGAGGGCGAGGCGCGCGACGCGTGCCTCCTGACCCTTGGGCTGGCCGGTGAGTGTGAAGCGGCCGTTGGAGGCTGCAGCCAGGGTAAGGTGGTTCAGCTCCTTGGCGAGTTCCGTGTGACCCAGCAGAAAGCGCAGCGGCGAACGCAGGTCGTCCAGTTGCTTGGAGAGGATGCGCTGCACCTGGGGGTCGCCGCGGGTGTAGAACCAGGCATATTTCCCATCGAGCAGGAAGAGTTTGCCTGCCGGCGAACTGTACTCCCAGCGCATGCGGCCGGGTTTGAGCAGCAGCAGGGTTCCGCTCTCTGAGCGTTGGATGCCCAGGCCCCGATAGCTCTCGGAGAAGCCGGCCCGGAGCGAGTGAAGCTGGTTGTAGTGCTGGTCGACACGTTTAGCAACGTCCTGCGCGGACGGGGCGTGCTGTTGGGCGTGGAGGCAAACGGAGAGAAGGGCGGCGGCTATAATCGGGCCGCCGCCCCGGATGAGTATATTCATGTTATTGCAGGGCCTGGGTGCAGTTGTTGCCGCCGGCAGTGTCGTATTTGATGGTGCCGAACTGGTCGCTGCAGAAACCGCGATCGCCGGTTTTGCCCACGGTCTGGGGAACGGCGGTGACGGTGTAGCCGGTGTACCTGTCCGTGCCGTTGATGGTGACCTTGGTGCAGTTGCTGATGGTGAAGATGTAGCCGGACTTGTAGCCTCCGGCGAGGTCGGCCTGGAGAATCTGGGCGCCGGTAGGTGAGGGAGCGCCGGCTGCAGGGTCACCGCCCAGAGCCGTCAGCGCGCAGGCGTAGCCGTTGGCGGGGTAGGTGGACTCGTATTGAAGCTGTGCCTTGGCAATGGTCTGCACAGAGTTGATCGCCGACGTTTCATTGGCCTTTTTCTTCAAGCTGCCGATGGTGGGGATGGCCATGAGCATGAGGATCAGGATGATGGCGATAACGATGAGCAGTTCCATCAGCGTGAAGCCATTGGACCTGTCGCCGTTGTTGACCGGCGCTGCTCCGAGTGGGCCGCGGCGGCTGCGGCAAAGCGAAAACTTGCTGTTCATGAGAATCCAGTGCCTCGTGGAACGGGCGGTAACAAGCCTGCCCATCCGTGAAAATGCTACAACGTACGGACGCGAAAGGGAAATGGGACGCTCGGAGAAGCAGTTTTCAGGGTTCAGGGGAATCGAAATGAATCGGGGGCATACCGGGTGACCGGCATGCCCCCGCAGTGATTTCCTCAGTTATTTTTTCCTTTGATATTGGTTCGGCGCTCCCGGCGTTGGTACATCGCTGGAGACCTGCACTCCGCTGTCATGCGTCTTGGTCAATGCCGAGGTGAGGCTGATGCCGGTGCCGGAAATCTGCACGCCAGCCGCGTGCGCATGGGTGAGCGGCGCGGTGAGTGTGAATGCGGCGGCGCGGGAATTCCTGACCGTGGAGACAATGGCTGTTTCAGCGTTTGCGCCGCTGTCAATGGTGATGGTCTGGCCTCTCCTGAAGCCGGTCACGCTGGCAGCGGGCAGAACAGTTGTTCCCGCGTCCGTGGCCGTGCGCACCATAGTGGCGCCCGCCGTGCCAACTTCAGCAATGACGGCGGTTTCAAGATTTGCATCCGAATCAATTTGGATGGTCTGGCCGGTACTGAAGCCTTCCACGCTGGCGACCTTGATGTTGGTTACGCCCGCCAGCGCTGCGGTGGACAAAACGGCAGTAGCCTGCGCCAGGAAATCGGTGCAGTTGCTGTCGGTATCCGCGCCGTCTGGGAATCGTCCTGCGCTTGTATTGGTTGCAATGGGAGCCACGATGGTTGACCAGGGGTCGAAAACCGAGCCAGGTGCGGGCGCGTAGCAGCCGCTCAGGCGTGCTCCGGAACCGCCTTGATAGCCTTCGGCGGCCCAGGGGTCAACGAGGCCGCCGTAGTTGAGGCTGTCGGCAACCACTCCCGAAGCGTCGCGCAGCACCATGCTGCCCTCTTCGTGCGTGATGGTATGGTTGAATTGCGGGGAGTTGGTGGTCAGTTCGGGTCCTCCGAACCACTGGTTGGGCGCCGGAGTTCCCTGGTAGCCCGCGGTTTTGACGGCGGCGTCAAGCACAACTGCGTGGATGGCGTGGTTGTTGACCAGCGGCTTGTCGAGCGTAATTCCGCTGCCAAGCGCCTGGACCGGCTCGTTGCTTGAGTGGGCAAAGGCCGTCGCTGGCTGGAAGCTGACACCCGTTCCGCGATCGGCGAACGGAAGGTTGGCTGCATGGTTAAACTTGAGGGGAGCGGCCAAGTCGAGGCCCGTGCCCTGCGATACGACCCACTCATTGGCTACATGGGACCGGGCGAGGGCTGGCGTAAAGTCGATGGCTGCGCCGTCCGGCCCCGCACTGCCGACGGCGGTGACGGTAACCACTTCAAGGCTTGCCGGCGTGCCGACCGTGATTGAGTCCCCCACGGCAATACCGGCTGCCCGGCGGACGTTGACCCGGGTTGCGCCGGCGCTCACTGGAGCATTGAGATTTGTCTGATTGGCCGCGGTGCCGACATGCGCCACCGTTACGGTTTCGATTCCATGGCCGACGCTTTCGATATCCAGCCTGATCCTGTCACCGGCAGAGATATCCGAGTCGGAGGTTACCTTGAGGTTGGTTGCCCCGGCATGAGCATCCATGGCCAGGTAGGCTTGCGTGCCCGGCTTGCCGACCGCGGTCACTGTGGCGATTTCGTACCGCTCCACGGTGTTGGCGACATCGGGGTAGGTGGCGCCATGCCCGAGCGCGATCTTCTGGCCAACAACGAAGCCGGACACGCTCTCAACGGGCACGTTGGTTGAGCCGGCGGGAATCGTGATCACCGGTCCTTCGGGGAGGGGCTGCCACAGCGTTGTTTGATCGCTGGCAGCCGTTCCCAGGCTGGCGATTTTGCGGCTTTCCATGCTGGAGCCGGTGCCGATGCTCACGGTATTGCCAACCGCCATTCCATCCGTGTTTCTGACATGAATGATGCTGTCGCCAGCATGCGCGGGGACCGCCAACCCGGAGTTGGAAAGACCGAGCAGGTAGAAGCCGCCGGCTGCAAGCTTGGTTCCCGCCGGAATCTTGACCGCCGAGAAAACGGCTTGCCGGGCCGGGTGCACGGTCAGCGTCCAGTTGGAGAGATCGACGCTCTGGGAGCCTGCATTATAGAGCTCGATGAACGAATTTGTCGGGTTGGTGGGAGCGCCTGAACGAACGCGAAACTCGTTGATCTTGACCGGGCTGGCATTCCGCACCTTTTCGGCTATCGTCTCAACTTGCTTCCTGCCGCTGATCTGGTTCGTCCACAACGCATTGCCGGTGAGATCGCCGTTGAAGGCCACCGGCCCGGAGGTGACCTTGAATGTCGCGCTCACGCTCGCACCCGGCGCGACCGCCTGAGCAAATGTTTTTGACGCCGTGTTGGCGCCTGAAACAACTGAGGTCCACTGCTTGCCAGGCACGGCGATGCTCAACGTTACGCCCACGGCGGGCGCACCTGTCGTGTTTGTAAACGTGACCGTCGCATCGTGGGAAGATCCCGGCGTGAATGTCTTCAATGCCAGCGCCAGGCTGAGCCGGGGCACGTCATACCGGGCAGCCACCACGTTGGCCTGCACAAGCTGGTCGGTAGCGTCCGACGGAAATGTGCCCGCGGCGGTCATCGCCCCTTCATAGAACGTTCCCTGCGAGCCGTTGCTGTTGTCGCCGCCGTTGCCCAGCAGGATGGCGCCCTGCTTGCGCATCGGGTCGTAGGTGGGATTCACGCGCGGTCCATCGAACAGGACCGATAAAGCGCCCTTTTGCGCGTCGCCACCTATTGTTGCCCAGCGGTGCGGCTCTGCCTTGGCCATTGCGGTCACAAAGCGCCAGGGGATGCTCGGCAGATTGGGACAGCCCTTGGAACCATCCAGATTGACGCAGCCGACCAGGTTGTTCTCCTGGTCGGTCATGATCCACGGACCGTGGCCACTGCCGCTATACCAGGGAGTGGCGTTGCCGAAGTAGGCGGTTTCCATGGTGCCGTTGTCGTCGTCGCGGCTGTCGATCTCGGCGTTGCCGTAGTCGAAGCAGCAGCCGGAGTTGAAGTGCTTGCCATTCACGACCCAGTACTGTCCCTCCGCCTGGTCGTCGACTGCCGTGCCTTTCACATCGTTATGGCGGAGGCCCATGCCCGGCTCAATGAAGACCCCGTAGACCTTGTGCCCCATGATCGTAATCGGCGCCATGTCCGCGATGGGAAGGTTGTTGAACCCGCCCAGGGCCAGGCCGCCGAAGCCGCCCCGCGGCGCCTGCGTCAGATCGTTGTGCTTGGGAGATTGGTCGTATACCTTGCTGATCCAGCAGTAGGTGTTGGCGCAGAACCGGTCCTGCGCGGCTGCGTCCGCGTAGCCGCCCGCATCCGGAACCGGCGAGGCAACAGGCTGCACAACGCCAATGTCCAGTGTCTTGCCGTCCGACTGGCGCAAGACCTGGTAGAGGGGACCGTTATAGGCGGCGTACAGCGCGCGTGTGGTGCTATGGGCGGCAACGCAGGAGTCACCTGCAGCGCCGTAGATGTCGCACGGGCCCTGGGGCCGGGATGGAGCAACGCCGGCTCCCGTTCCGTTCTGTTGCGCCATCGTCAAAGTGGCGCCAACCACAGCAAGCGCAAGTGAGAGCACAAGTGCAAGATTGATTCTCGTCTTCATTTTGTCCTGTCTGCCTTGGCGATTCTGCTTCGGCATTCCGAAGAGGCAGAGTCGCCCTTCGGTTTTCGCGGTCCTGTTTTTTCGAAATTTCTCTTGGGTATACGTATACCACCTGATCGCGAGCCCGCTTCACCCCGTCCTGCCATTTCGTGGTGTGCATGGAGCGGAGGCTCCTGAGGACGGCTCGCCGTGGCCGTTCAGGGCCACAGCGCTTGAATCACTGACGACTGACCACTGGCTTTTCAGCAGACGATGCGGAAGCGGTCGAGCTTAACGCCGTCCAGGCGCCCCAGCAGGGTAACGGCAATCTTGTCCTGGTCAAAGAGGCGCTGGGCCATGGATTGAACTTCAGAGGCCTGGACAGCATCGATGCGGGCGATGACTTCTTCCACGGTCATGAAGTTGTGGAAGTACATCTCCTGGCGGGCAAGGTTGGCCATGCGGGCGTTGGAGCTTTCAAGGCCGAGGAGGATGTTGCCCTTGAGCTGGTCCTTGGCGCGGGTGAGTTCTTCCGGGGGAAGCAGGTGCTGCTTGAGGCCGCGGAACTCGGCGAGGATGAGATCGACGACTTCAAGGGCGTTGGCGGCGGAGGTTCCGGCAAAGACCATGAGGGTGCCGGTGTCGCGGTAGGGGGCGAGATCGGAGTAGATGGAGTAGACCATGCCGCGCTCCTCGCGAATGGTCTGGAAGAGGCGAGAGCTCATGCCGCCGCCGAGGACGGTGTTGAGGATGAGGGTGGCGTAGCGGCTTTCGTCGGTGATGGGCGGAGCGGGCAGGCCGAGACAGATCTGCACCTGCTCAAGGGATTTTTTGTTGCGCAGGACGACGCGGGCGCTGGCTTCAGGGGCGGGCAGCTCGTGGAGGGTTTCACCGGCGGCGAGGGGAGAGAACTTGGCGGCGACGGCCTCGGCGAAGCGGTCGTGATCGAGATTGCCGGCGGCGGAGAAGACGATGTTGCCGCCGTGGAAGCGGTCGCTGTGATAGGCGAAAAGGCTTTTCTGGTCGAGGTTGGCCACGGTGGCTTTGGTGCCGAGGATGGGCTTGCCGAGGGGATGGCCGCGCCAGAAGCTCTGGGTGAACAGCTCGTGGACCAGGATGTCGGGATTGTCCTCATCCATCTTGATTTCTTCCAGGATGACGCCGCGCTCGCGCTCAATGTCAGGAAGGGCGAAGACGGGATTGAGAACCAGATCGGTGAGCACATCGAGCGCGATGGGGACGTGGTCGGAGAGGGATTTGACGTTGAAGCAGATGGTTTCCTTGCCGGTGAAGGCGTCGAGGTTGCCGCCGATGGAGTCCATTTCCCGGGCAATGCGCTGGGCGGAGCGGGAACGGGTTCCCTTGAAGAGCATGTGCTCGACAAAGTGGGAGATGCCGTTGGATTCGGCGGTTTCACAGCGGGAGCCGGACTTGATCCACACGCCCATGGCGACGGAACGCAGGTGGTACATGCGCTCGGTGAGAACGATGAGGCCGTTGGGAAGGACGGTGCGGCGATAGTTGCGTTCGTGGGTCATATTTAGTTTTCAGAGATCAGGGGCCAATTTTCGATCGTCAGTTATCAGTTTAACGGGCTGTGGGGCGAATTCGATTGTAGGGCAATTGCGCGCCGGCTGCGGAGCGGGACAAGAGCGGTTATGCTCTAGGCTGGACGGAGCCATGAGCGGAGAAGACAGCAATCTGATCGGTATTGACACCATCGGCCCTTTGAACGGGAGCGGGAAGCGCTTGTTCGGGCTGGATGTGGAGGCGTTCGCGGCGCGGATGGTGGCTGCTGGCGAGCCGGGATGGCGCGGACGGCAAATGGCGGAAGCCATGTATCGCCAGTGGATTGCGGAACTGAGTGAAATTACCACTTTGCCCAAAGCGCTGCGGGAGCGGCTTGCCGCCGAAGGGTGGCAGGTGGGACGGCCGCGGATTGCGCAGGTGTTTCAGTCGGTGGATGGGACGGAACGCTACCTGGTGCAGGGGCTGGATGAGAAGACCGTCGAGGCCGTCTGGATGCCGGAGGGCGACGAAGGCGAGTCTGGCGACGGAAGCGAGGCGGATAGCGGGGATCCGGCGGCGAAGAGCTGGCAGCGGGCGACGATTTGTGTTTCAAGCCAGGTGGGCTGCGCGGTCAATTGCCAGTTCTGCCTGACGGCGAAGCTGGGACTGCAAAGGAACCTGACGGCGGGCGAAATTGCCGGGCAGGTGGTGGCGGTGCTGGAGCGGCAGGGCGTCGAGGTGGGACGCGACCGCGTGAACCTGGTGTTCATGGGAATGGGCGAGCCGTTTCTGAATTACGTGAGCTTCATGGGCGCGGTGCGGCTGCTGGTGAACGAAGTGGGACTCAGCCCGCAGCGGATGACGGTTTCTACGTCAGGGATTGTGCCGGGGATTGAGCGGTTTGCCGGGGAGCCGGCGGAGGTGCGGCCGAAGCTGGCGATCAGCCTGAACGCGCCCAACGACGCGATTCGCGAAGAGATCATGCCCATCAACCGCAAGTGGCCCATTGATGCGGTGATGGAGGCGGTGCGGCAGGTGAAGCTGCGGCCCCGGGAGCGGATTACGTTTGAATACGTGCTGCTGGGCGGGGTGACGGACCGTGTGGAACATGCGCGCGAAGTGGCAAGGCTGGCGCGGCGGACGGGATTGCCGGTGAAGGTGAATTTGATTGCATGGAATCCGGGGCCGGGGATTGCGTACACGATGCCGACTGTTGACGCTGTGGAGGCGTTTCGCGCGACGCTCGGCGCTGCGGGTATTCCTGCCTATGTGCGCAGGCCGCGGGGGCGGGATATTTTTGCGGCGTGCGGGCAGTTGAAGCGGACGGTGGAAACGGCTGGGAACAGGGAGTAGGGAACAGAAAAGACCGCGGAGTGGGATTCGTGGTCGCCCACCTTTCCGCGATGGAACTGCGGATGGGGCAGGGCTGTACGGGGTTGGTCACTGGCCTTGATATATACCACGGAGGTATGGCTGGAGTTAGGCTGCAGCTCGATCTACTACTACCAGCAAAGTACCTTCGAGCTTTTGCAGGTGGGCGACGATCTCGAAGAGGTTTTTAGCTTGCGGGTTGCCTGCGGCGCTGAACATGCGCATGAGTGCTTTGGGGGAACGCCCCAGATCGGCTCCCAGCTTTACAAAGCCAACCGTGCCGTTGATGTACTTGCGGAGCAGGGATTTTCCTGTCTCCATATCGCCGGAGATCATGCAGCCGACGGCTTCGCGCAGCAACGCGCTGCGGAAACCCCCGCTTTTCTGGAGTCTGCTTTTGACAGTTTCGTTGAAGCTCTTTGTGAGTGGCATCATTCCTCCCGCTTCCGCTCTTTGTATTCCTTCCAAAGGGCACATGCTGTTTCGATATCGACGTGCTGACGTTTTTTGGTGCCGCCGCCCAGCAGGATTACGATTCGTTCTCCATCCTTGCCGAAGTAGACGCGATAGCCGGGACCGAAATCCAGACGCAGTTCAAATACGCCCGTACCTACGCCTTTCGCCGCTGAAAAATTGCCCCGTTCAAGCCTGTCGAGAGAGACGGTAATCCTTGCCTGGGTGTCGTCATCCAGTTTCAGGAACCATCGATCGAAAGGATTACGCCCCGAACGGTCAATGTATTGGCGAATCTCGATCACGTTCATATGGTAGCACAAAAGATACCATCAAGAAGGGTAGTGTCAGGTGCGGGCTGCAACGGCGGCTTGACCCAGGGCCAGGAGGGCTCCGGTGACGAAGGCTGCATTGTGGCGGACCACTGCTTCTTCGCTGGCGAAGTCTCCGGCGATGCAACGGACGCCAAGAGCCTCAATGCGCTCTACGTCGGCAACAATGGGCGATGCGCCCTCGGCGGCGTAACGGGCCAGGGTTTCAGCCGAAAACGGGGCGGTGTTGACCAGGGCGCAGTCGAAGATGGGGGCGTGGGTGTGCGTGTAGATGCGTTCAATGTGATCGGCGGCGGAGAGGCCCAGGCTTTCGTTGGCCTGGGTCATCAGGTTGCAGACGTAGACGCGGAGACCGCGCGCGTGGGCCAGCGCCTCGGGAATGCCCTCGACCAGCAGGTTGGTGATGAGCGAGGTGTAGAGCGAGCCGGGGCCGACGCTGATCAGATCGGCGCGCTCGATGGCTTCAAGAGTCTCCGGGAGCGGCGCGGGATCGGGCGGATCGAGCATCAGCTCGACGATGCGGCGGCGGCTGGCGGTGATGTTGGTTTCCCCGCGCACCACGGAGCCGTCGTCCATGCGCGCCACCAGGGTTGTGTTGGCGGTGGTGACCGGGTAGATCCGGCCGCGGGTATTGAGGATCTTCGAGGCTAGTTGAATGGCCTGGGCAAAGTCGCCGGTGATTTCAGTGAGCGCGGCGACAAACAGGTTGCCGAAGTTGTGGCCTTTGAGGCCGTCGCCGGCGCGAAAGCGATGATTGAAGAGGCGGGACAGCATGTCCTCTTCCGCGCTGAGGGCGACCATGCAGTTGCGCAGGTCGCCGGGGGGAAGCATGTTGAAGTCCTGGCGCAGGCGGCCCGAGGAGCCACCGTCGTCGGTAACGGTGACCACGGCGGCGAGGTCGGAGATCTGCCGCAATGCGGAACTTGGCTGGCCGGCGGGGATGACATGGCGGCGCAGGCCGCGGAGCAGCGTAGACAGGCCGGTGCCGCCTCCGATGGCCACCACGCGCAGAGGCTGTACGGCAGCGTCTGCGGGGGACAGGGTGGATGGGGTTGGAATCGTGCCCGGGGTGTCAGTTGAAGGCGGAAGGTTCATCAGGGGGTTTCAGGGTACAGCAGTTCGGTAAAGCGGGGATCGTCCACCATGCTTTGAAAGTCGTTGTCCACGCGTGCCTGGAGCCGGTTCCTGGGATTCAGTTCGATTGCCCGGGCGAGATTGCCGAGGCAGTCCTGGGTGTGGCCGGTGATGGAGTCCAGCAGTGCCAGGCCGTAAAATGCATAGTCGGAGGCAGGATATTTGCCCAGAATCAGGTTGAACTGCTCGCGCGCTTCCTCGTAGTAGCCGGTGTTCAGCTGGGAGACGGCGTAGTCGTAGTGCTCCTCGGGAGTGGCGAAGTCGAGACTGGGCTTGGCCAGTTGCCGCTGGCAGGTGTTGACGTACATCTGGCAGCGTTCCTTGATTTCGGGCGGCGCCACCGGGAGCAGCTTTTCAAAGGCGGCCAGGGCTTTTTCATATTTGCCCTGTTGCAGCAGTTGCACCGCGGCCTGGTAGTGCTGAAAAGCAGGTCCTGTACCCGTAGTGGAGTGACCGCTGGATTTGGCGGCAGGGGGTGGTGTTTTTTTGCGGCTGCTCGCCGCTGATCTCGCCTCGTGCGTCATGTGTTTGCCTAAGTGCGCAACCCCGGAAGACGCGAATGAGGCTAATAGCTACTGGCCGAAAACACGCGTCCGGGAAAAACGCCGCTCAGGGACTCTTTATACGCATAACCCCGTGTTCCGTCAATGGGCAGCCTGGAAACAGGGGAGTTACGAACGTGTCTTATGGATAAGTTTGCCGTAGATGGCCGGGTTGAGCGAAGGGTCGTTATACATCTTCAACTGGCGGTAGAGTTTGAAACTGCGCGTTCCGGCGAGGGTTTCCCGCCACAAGTCATCGAGACAACGGGCCAGGTCGGCGCGCTGAGTTTCAAGGATATGGAGACGTTCGCGGTTACGGTCTGCGTGGCCCTCAGGCGCTCCTGCGCGTTCGGCCTCTTCGCGGGTGTGGTAGATCTTCAGAGCCAGGATGGAGAGCCGGTCAACAATGAGACCGGGCGACTCGGAATGGAGAGGCGCGTCCGGGTTGGGCAGGCCGCGGGCTTCGAGCCAGGCGAGCAGCGTACGGTCCAGTTCCTCGGCCAGGTCGTTGCGGCGCTGGTTGGTCGCGTCCACGCGGCGTTTGACATCGGCCAGTTGGGCGTCGGTTGCGCCGGGAGCGCGAGCCTCATCCTCGATATGCCAGAGGTCGAAGTTGGCGCGATGCTGGCGGGCGACGGCGGCGAGCCATGGATCGGACGCTTCCGGGGCATCCGGAGCCAGGTGCCAGGCGCGGGTGCGCTGGTCGTGCAGGTCGATAATGGCGTCAGCCGAAAGCAGCATTATGTGTCCTTGGCGCAGGGCGGCAGGTTAAAGGAGCAGTGTCTATGGTAGAACTATCCTCATCCAGCAGTCCAAGCCCAGACGCCTTTCCCCCGGGGCGCAAGTGGCGATTCACAGCTTGCGCACCGTAAAATGGCTTTCCATGCGAACGAGGAATCGATGACGAACGAGGAATCGAAGGCCGGCGGGATCGAGCGGATTCTGTGTATAGCCAGTTATGAAAAGGGCCACGATTTTCTGCGCCAGTGCGCGGAAATGGGCGTCAAGCCCACCCTGCTGACGCTGGACAAGCTCAAGGATGCGGAGTGGCCTCGCGATGCGGTGGAGGAAGTGGTCACCATGCCCGCCGGCCTGAACCGCGAGCAGATTCTGAACACCGTTTCCTGGATGGCGCGCGGCCGGCGCTACGACCGGGTTGTTGCGCTCGACGAGTTCGACCAGGAGACGGCGGCGGCGATTCGCGAGCACATGCGCATTCCGGGCATGGGAATCACCACTGCGGCTTACTACCGGGATAAACTGGCGATGCGGATGAACGCCCAGGAGTCGGGATTCCTGGTTCCCGAGTTTTGCCGGGTTCTGAACTACGACGAACTGCGCGACTATATGGAGCGGGTGCCGGCACCGTGGCTGCTGAAGCCCCGCTCAGAGGCTTCGGCGCTGGGGATTCGCCGCATCGACGATGCGGAACAGCTTTGGCGCACGCTGGACGAGCTGGGCGACCGGCAGAGCTACTACCTGCTGGAACAGTTTGTGCCCGGAGACATCTTTCACGTGGATTCGATTGTGAGCGAGTGCGACGTGGTGTTTTCCGTGGTGCACCAGTACGGGCGCCCGCCTATGCAGGTGATGCACGAGGGGGGAGTGTTTACCTCCCGCACCATCGACCGCGTCAGCCGCGAGTGGATGCAGCTGACGGCGCTGAATGCCGGACTGGCTCCGTCGCTGGGCATGGTGCGCGGCGTCACCCACGCCGAATATATCCGGGCACACGCCGATGGGCGATACTACTTTCTTGAGATCGCGGCCCGGGTGGGCGGTGCCTTCATCGCCGACCTTGTAGAAGTTTCAAGCGGCGTCAATCTGTGGCGGGAGTGGGCACGGCTGGAAGTGGCGTACCTGCGCGGCGAGACCTACGTTCCCCCGGACTCCTTCGAGAGCTATGCGGGCAGCGTGTTGTGCCTGGCTCAAACCGCCGAGCCGGACACGGACAGCTTCCATGCGCCGGAGATCGTGGTGCGCATGAAGAAACATCATCATGCGGGGCTGATTGTGCGCTCCCAGGAGCCGGAACGGGTGAAGCAGTTGCTGGAGGAGTACAGCGGCGAGTTTGCGCGGCGGTTTCTGGCCTCAATGCCTCCTCCGGAGAAGCCTACGGCGTGAGGGCAGGCACGGTGCGGCGGCGACCCTGCCGTTAAACTATCTGCGGGAGCAAGCATGGAAAAGAAGTGGCAGTATCCGCATCGGCGGTGGAATCCGCTGCGGCAATCGTGGGTGCTGGTTTCACCGCACCGGACACAAAGGCCGTGGCAGGGAGAAGTGGGCCAGAAGAGCGCGCCCCCGGGAGTTTCCTACGATGCGCAGTGCTACCTCTGCCCGGGAAACCAGCGGGCCGGCGGAGCAGTGAACCCAGCGTATGAAGGCATTTTCTCCTTTGTCAACGATTACGCCGCGCTGAAGCCGGAGCCTGCCGAGGCCAGCGAGGCTCCGCGCTCGCAGATGCTGGTGGCCGAGCCTGCACGCGGCTTGTGCAAGGTGCTCTGCTACCATCCCGACCACAGCCTGACCCTGGCGCGCATGACGCGGGAGGAGATCAGGCCGGTGGTGGACGCCTGGACGCTCGAGTATGTGGATCTGAGCGCGCTGGACTGGATTGAGTACGTGCAGATCTTTGAGAATCGCGGCGCCATGATGGGCGCCAGCAATCCCCATCCCCACGGGCAGATCTGGTCAACGGATTTCGTGCCGGACGAGCCGGCTGCCGAGACCGTGGCGCAGGGCGAGTACCTGGGCCGGACCGGCCGCTGCCTGCTGTGCGACTACGCCGAAGCTGAGCGGGGCGCAGGCGAGCGCGTGGTCTTTGAGAACGAACACTTCATGGCCGTGGTGCCGTGGTGGGCGGTTTGGCCGTTCGAGGTGATGCTGGTGTCGCTGCGTCACGCCGGCGCATTGCCGGAGTTCACCAGCGAGGAACGGGACGGGCTGGCCGATGCGCTGAAGCGGCTGACCACGCGCTTCGACAACCTGTTTGAGACCAGCTTTCCTTATACGATGGGCTTCCACCAGTCGCCAACGGGGAAGGACAGGCATCCAGAGTGGCATTTCCACGCGCACTTTTATCCTCCGCTGCTGCGCTCGGCCACGGTGCGCAAGTTCATGGTGGGATTTGAGATGCTGGGCATGCCGCAGAGGGATATTACGCCCGAGGATGCGGCCGGGCGGCTGCGCGGGTGTGCGGAGGAGCACTTCTGGCCGAGGGTGTAAGGTGAACCTGGACCGGCTGAGGTGGAATTGTAGCGGGAAGCAGGGGAAATGCGGCGGCCGGGAGGTGTGGTGAGCTCGCTGGGACTCGAACCCAGGACCCACGCCTTAAAAGGGCGTTGCTCTACCAACTGAGCTACGAGCTCGTTCTAAGGCCGCTGTTTCAAAACTATCACAGGGACGCTTTTGCCGCATCCTCAGCCGGGCCAGCCGACGGCTGAGGGGCCAGACCGTTCCGGCGAGACTGCCTGCTCAAGACCTCGGCAACCGGGTTTCAGGCGGTGGCGCGAACAAGTCCCCTCCGGTTCCTGAAAACCGTTACAATCATGCTCAATTAGAGTTGCAGACAAGCATGGTTTAGGCGTAGTAATCAACAATGAGAGTACTACGGTAATCTGAGCCGTGAGATGTGAGGTTACCAGTGACGCTGAATTGCTCGTATACCCAAGAAAATGGGGCGGTTTGCACCGTTTATATGACAAGAAAGTGGTAGGACGGTAACCGTTCAAGTGTTATTGTTCTGACAACAGCGTAGCGGCTAGGATTCCTTTTGAGGATACCTTCCGAATGAATAGGCAGTGCCCGATCGTCCGCAAAGCAGGGGATAAATCAACCGCAGCGGAAAATCAGGGAGCCGGTTCTGGCAAGGGAAGGTGCGAGGGTGGAAGATGACTGATCGCAAAGCGCTGACTGACCAGAACGAGACACCGGAAGACGTGGCGACACTGTATTCCTGGGCTAATCTGCACGGCGCCAAGTACCGTGATTTTTCGGCGTCGCGCGCCCAGACCCGGGAGAAAGCCCGGCTGCGGGTGCAGGCGGCGATCGAAGATGAGCGTCAGCGTTCCCGCCACGAGTCCGAGGCACAGCAGGCTGCCGAAGCGCAGCACGTTCTGGAAGCATCGCGCGCCGCGGAAGCCGCGCACCAGGCAGAATTGGCTGCGCAACGGGCGGCACAGCAGGCCGAGTGGTCCGCGCTGCAGGTATCTAATCAGGCTGCTCAACAGGAAGCGGCACAACGTGCTTCGCAACAGGCGGCACAGTTAGCCGCACAGCAGGCTGCACAACAGGCGGCCCAGCAGGCAGAACTGCAGGCTCAGTTGGCCGCACGGCGGGCAGCCCTGCAGGCCGAACTGACAGCCCAGCAGGCCGCTCAACAGGCGGCCGAGCAACGCGCCTGGCAACAGCAGCGGCCTGATCGTTTTCAGGCGCCACAAGCTTCAATTCCAGTTCCTCCAGCCGCGCCGTATTACCCGCCGCAACCGCAGCAGTCCAGTTATCCCGGTTATGCAGCGCCGCAGTCGTACCGGCCGGCTGCCAGCAAGCCACAATATGCGCCGATGCGCGAAGAAAGTTATCAGCAGCCTCTCAATCAATGGCCCTCCGCCGATTCGCGTGAGTTTACGGGCCGGCCGGCATGGCTGGCGACAGACCGTGCGGATGAATCCAGCCGGCCGGTGCCGCAGGCGCCGGAAGATACGCTGCAGGGTTCGCGGGATCGGTTGACTTCCCGCTGGTTCGCCCTGAAGGGTGTATTTGAGGGCGCGGGTGCGCAGGTAGAAGCTGCTCCGGCTCCAACAGCATCGCGCGCGCCGGTGATGGCGGTATTTTCTCTGGCCGGTGGAGTGGGAAAGACCAGCATTGTGGCTACCCTGGGCCGAGCGCTTTCGGCGCGTGGGGAGCGGGTCCTGCTTGTTGATACAACGGCCTACGGGTTGCTGCCATTTTTCTTCGGCGCCCGCGATCAGCGTCCCGGCCTGTTGCGGACCTTCAGTCCCCCTGTGGCCAGCGGGGACGCGCCAATTCAGATGGTGACGGTTGATCCCGAGGGTCTGGGCCCGGAGACGAGCGGACAGGAGACGCTAGCCGGGGAGATATCGAAGTATTCGCGTGGAGCCAGCCGCGTCATCGTTGACCTGGGAACCGCCTCTGGAGCTACCACGCGGCGGGTGATGCGCATGTCGCCGATGATCCTGGTGCCGGTGGTGCCGGACATGAACTCGGTAGTGAGCGTCAGCTCGATCGATTCCTTCTTCCAGCACAATGGCAACGGGTCAGGCCAGCCGTCGATGCCTTATTATGTCCTGAATCAATTCGATCCTTCTCTCCCGCTGCATCTCGATGTGCGGGAGGTGCTGCGCGAGCAACTGGGCGACCGGCTGCTGCCTTTCGCGCTGCGCCGCACTCCGGCCGTCAGCGAGGCTCTGGCCGAGGGGATGACGGTGATGGATTACGCTCCCAACTCCACCGTAGCTGAGGATTTCGGCAGTCTTGCGGGGTGGGTGAAGAGCCTCTCTGCACCCGCGAGCAGCGGTTTTCGTGGCGTGCGCTGGAGTGAACGATGACGGCATCGGGACTGTGGCAGGATATTGGAGCCGGGGAAAATATTTTTACCAAATTTCTCCGCCTGGTGTTCCTGCTTGCTGCGGGAGTCGCATTCTATTTTCTGGCCGTTCTGCCGCTGACCTGGCCGCAACAGGCGGTGCTGGGACTGCTTAGCCTGTTGATGGCCCTGGCCATGGCGCGCAGTTCCGATTCCTACCTGATCACTCTCACCCTGATGATGATGTCCATGTTCTGTACCTTCCGGTATGGATATTGGCGCATTCTGATGACAGTGCGTTTTTTTCAGGATCCGGCCAACCACTGGGGGGCTCTGGACGCGTTCTTCATCATGAGCCTGATCCTGGCCGAGGTGTACGCGTCCTTCATCCTGTTCCTGGGCTATTTCCAGACCATCTGGCCGCTGCGCCGGGCGCCGGTGGCGCTGCCGGAAAATACCGAGGACTGGCCGCACGTCGACGTGCTGATTCCCACCTACAACGAGCCGCTGGACGTGGTTCGTTACACGGCGCTGGGCGCCTTGAATATGGACTGGCCGGCCGACAAGATGCACGTCTACATTCTGGACGACGGGCGCCGCAAGGAGTTTGAGCAGTTCGCCTTCGAGGCCGGGCTGGGCTACAAGATCCGCAATGACAACAAGCACGCCAAGGCAGGCAACATCAACACCGCTCTGAAGAGCATGACCTCGCCTTTTGTCACCATCTTCGATTGCGATCACGTGCCGACGCGAAGCTTTCTGCAGATGACCCTGGGCTGGATGATGCGCGATCCCAAGCTGGCCATGCTGCAGACGCCGCACCATTTCTATTCGCCCGACCCGTTTGAGCGCAATCTTGGACAGTTTCGCATTATCCCCAACGAGGGTGAACTGTTTTACGGCATCGTGCAGGACGGCAACGACTTTTGGAACGCGTCGTTCTTCTGCGGTTCCTGCGCCGTTCTTCGCCGCACGGCGCTGGACGAGATTGGCGGCATCGCCGTCGAAACGGTCACCGAGGATGCGCACACTTCGCTGCGCATGCAGATGAACGGCTGGGGCACTGCGTACATCAATATCCCGCAGGCCGCGGGACTGGCGACGGAGCGTCTTTCGGCCCATGTCGGCCAGCGCATTCGCTGGGCGCGCGGCATGATCCAGATTCTGCGCACCGACAATCCTCTGTTTGCCCCGGGCCTGAAGTTCGCGCAGCGGCTGTGCTACTTCAACGCGATGTGCCACTTCCTGTATGCGATTCCGCGGCTGATCTTCCTGTCCGCGCCCTTGATTTACCTGATTCTGTCGCACACCAACGTGCCGGGCTACTGGGCGGCGATTCTGGCCTACGCGCTGCCTCACCTCACCCTCTCCAATGTGACCAACTCGCGGATTCAGGGCGAGCATCGCCACTCGTTCTGGAATGAGATCTACGAGACGGTGTTGTCGCCTTATATACTGTTGCCCACCATGATGGCGCTGATCAATCCCAAGCTCGGCAAGTTCAACGTGACGGCCAAGGGCGGAGTGGTCAAGCGGACATTCTTTGACACCAGAATTGCGCAGCCGTTTCTGATTCTTCTGGTGTTCAACCTGGCCGGCCTGCTCATCGCCATTCCGCGCTTCTTCATCTGGGATCGCGACCGTCCCGGCACGGTGATCATGAACGTGATCTGGTGTTTCTTCAATGTTGTGATTCTTGGCGTATGCACGGCGGTGGCGCGCGAGATGAAGCAGTTGCGGACCACGGTGCGCATCAGCATTGTGACGCCGGTGATGGCCAAGCTGCCCGACGGCCGGCAAATTGCAGGAGAGACGATCGACATGTCCTCGGGCGGCACCAGCATCCGGTTCGGCGAAGCACTGGATTGCGCGCCGCAGTCGAAACTGCGCCTGGCCTTTCCACATCCGAATGTATCCACCGATCTGCCTGCAACGGTAGTGTCCGCGGAAGGGTCGGTATTAAGGGTTCGTTTTGAAGATTTATCGATTGCCGAACAGGAAGTGTTGACCATGGTTCTATATTCAAGAGCAGATTCATGGCTAGGCTGGGGCGAGTCGCGCGAGAGTGACAACGTGTTGCACAGTCTCGGCCGCATTTTCCAGATTTCGATGCAGGGCCTGGTTTCGACGTTCCAGAGCCTGTTCACCAATAAGGACCAGCGGGCGCGGAAGCCCGCATCGCTTTCCGTGGTGCGCTCGGCCGTGATCTTTGCGCTGGCCGCGGTGCTGATGGGCGGCGCCCATCGTGCACAGGGGCAGATCCAGGGCTATGCGGGAGCGCTGCAAAGCGGGGCTACGGACAAGAACCCTCCGATACCTGCGGGGCAGTACCGCGACACGTTTACGCTGAACGATGCCGGTTCGCCGCAGATTGAGCTGCACGGCATTGACAGCCAGCACAGCATCTACTTCACGCTGCCGCAGACCCACGTGGTGCGCACCGCGAAGATCCATATTCACTACGCATTTTCTCCCAGTCTTCTGCCGCAACTCAGCCACCTGAAGCTGATCATGAACGGTACGCTGTTCGCCACCGTTCAGCCCACGCCGGGATCGATCGGCGGTTCAGACAGCCGGGATGCCGAGGCGGAGTTCATGATTCCGCCCGAACTGCTGGTGCACAACAACACGCTGACCATCGAGTTCATCGGACACTACACCATGGTTTGCGAGGACCCGGCGAACACCACGTTGTGGTCGCGGGTGCATCGCGATACGTTCCTTGACATCGAGGGAGATCTTCTCCCGCTGGCCGACGATCTCAAGCAGTTGCCGATGCCGTTTCTGGATCCGGCGGTGATTCAGCCGCTCAGCATTCCCGTGGTGTTTGCAACCACGCCTTCCTCCAAGGCCATTCAGGCCGCCGGCATCGTTACAAGTTATTTCGGCATGATTTCAGAGAACCGTCCGGTGCGTTTTCCGGTGCATATCGGGCCGCTTCCGCAGGGCAACGCGATCGTGATTTCCGATGGTTCGGGCAACCTGCCGCCGGGCCTGAATCTTACCAACATCAGCGGGCCCACGGTGGCCATGCGCACCAACCCCAACGATCCTTACGGCAAGGTTCTGGTGGTGGCCGGCTCCAACGCGGATGAAGCAGTGGCGGCTGCCCAGTCCGTGGCCCTGCACAGCGATATGCTGAACGGCCCGCAGGCGACCATTACCAACCTGCGGATGCCGGGCAAGCAGCAACCCGATGGTGCGCCGCGCTGGGCGCGTACTGACCAGACCATTGCGCTGTGGGATTACGCCAGCGCAGACCAGTTGCAAGGAGACGGATCGGCCCCGCTGAACGTGTACTTCCGCATTGCGCCGGACATTTTCTACTCCGAGCGCCCCAATGCGGTGCTGCGGCTGGCCTACCGCTACAACTCGATTCCCATTGGCCCCATCTCCAGCATGCAGGTGAGGATCAACAATGCATTTCTGGGTTCAGTTCCGTTGATTCCGGGCCAGGAAGCCTCGCGGAAGATGCAGGTGGACGTGCCGGTGCCGGTCGTGAACCTGCGCCCGTTCTCGAACTCGCTTTCGTTCGATTTTACGTTCCAACTGCTGAAGAAGGGCGGCTGCCAGGATACGACGCCGATCAACATGCAAGCGGCGATCCTGCGCGACACGTATCTGGATCTGCGCGGCTATCCGCACTACGCGCCTCTGCCCAACCTGGAGACCTTCACCAACGCGGGCTTCCCGTTCACGCGGCTTGCCGATTTGAGCGAGACCACGGTGGTGCTTCCATCCGCGCCTACCGAGACTGAGATCGAGACCTTTGTTACGCTGATGGGCCACTTTGGCCGCCAGACAGGTTTTCCGACATTGCGGGTTACGGTTGCCGGCCCCGAGGCTCTCCATTCGGGCGCGAGCAACGACTTCCTGATCATCGGCACGGGCGACGACCAGCCGGGCTTCGAAAAACTCTCCAACAGCTTGCCGGTGGCGCTGCGCAGCGGCCAGATCCAGGTGCATGACACGCAGGGCTTCTTCGCTCCGCTGCATCATGCGTGGTGGAAGCTGCGTTCCGACGAGCACACCGAATCCGGCGATCTGACGGCCAGCGGCACGCCCGACGCGATCATCGAGGGCATCGAATCACCTTTTGACCCAGGCGGAAACCGCAGCATTGTGGCCATTCATTTGAAGGACGCGAGCACCTTTGAGTCCTTCATGAATACGTTCATCACGGTGCAACAGGCCAGCGACATCTCCGGTTCGGTATCCGTACTGCATGGGGCTCAGTTTCAATCGTTCCGGATCGGCTCCGAGGTCTATCATGTGGGGGTACTGCCATGGTGGACACGGTTGACTCTCTGGTTCATGGAAGTGCCATGGCTGGCCGCGGTAGTCGTCATTATCCTGGCGTTCCTGCTGGCCATCTGGACCAGGCAATGGCTGCGCACCAGGGCCAGGTCGCGCTTGAAGATGATTGATTGAGAACCAAGTACCAGAGATCAAGGGAAGAACATTCCTTCATCTCGCAAGTCGAAGATTAGCGTGCACGGCGGCATTTTCTCAGGGAATTGCCTCCGTGCACAGTCGATTTTTGGAACATCATTCTGGGAAATGCAGAAGAGCGGTTTCCTGCGGGCAAGGCAGACGGAAAGCGACTGAGATACCTGTTTGGAGAACAGCAGCGATGGGCCTTCGGACATCCCGATCCGGGAAGCGCTTGTTGCTGATCGTATTGTTGTCGATGCTCTGCGCTACAGGCGGGTGCAAGCAAGGGCCCTGGCTGCTGTGGGACGCCTATTCCGCACGCTTTATCGACGCGCAGGGCCGGGTGATCGATCCCCAGGGAGATGCGCGCAGCACCTCGGAAGGGCAGGCTTATGCCTTGTTTTTTGCGCTTGTGGACAATGACCGGGCATGCTTTGACCGGGTGCTGAACTGGACCCAGGCAAATCTTGCACAAGGCGATCTACATACCCATCTGCCGTCCTGGCTGTGGGGCAAAAACAAAGATGGCGAATGGAAGACGATCGATGCCAATCCGGCTTCAGATGCCGATGTATGGATGGCTTACACGTTGATCGAGGCCGGCCGCCTGTGGAAGGCGCCCTCCTACACGATTCTTGGACGCCAGATAATAGCCCAGATTGCCAAGAGCGAGGTGGCTGATTTACCCGGCTTTGGTCCCATGCTGCTGCCCGGCCCCGCGGGTTTCCAACATGGCCACGTGTGGACACTGAACCCCAGTTACCTGCCATTATTCATCTTTGAGCGATTTGCGGCCGTGGACCCGGATGGTCCTTGGGGGCAGATTGCCCTGGGCATCCCGAGCATGCTGGCGCAGAGCGCCCGTCATGGCTATGCCATGGATTGGGTGGACTATGTTCCCGGGGATGGCTTCTATCCGGCACCGGAACAACATCCGGGCAACAAGGACACCGCTGTGCCCGGCGGCGGCTATGACGCCATCCGCGTTTACCTGTGGGCGGGCATGCTGGATGGCAGCGGAAAGACGCGGGAGAATGTGCTGAATGCCATTCCCGCGATGAGCGTATACCTTGCCACTCATGATGCCCCCCCTGAAAAGGTGAGTGACCAGGGGATTCCTTTGGAGCAAGATGGACCTGTGGGATTTTCGGCTGCCGTCCTTCCTTACTTGAGGGCTTTCCCGGCTCTTGGCAAGTTAAGTGCGCAACAGACGATTCGCATGAGTCAGCAGAGGAATCCGGCTTCTGGATTGTATGGAAAGGACCTCGCGTATTACGATCAAAATCTTGCTCTATTCGCAACGGGCTATCTTGGTGGTAGATTTAGGTTTGGACCGGGTGGAGAACTGCAGTTAGAATGGAAGCGCTCATGAAAGCTGGCTGGGGGGCTTGGAGAAAGCGATTGATGGTTGCGGGCTGCCTGGTGCTGGCGCTCCAGATAAGCTTCGCCCAAAAGAAGTCCGCCGTACTCACTCCCGAGGCTACGCGCGAAATTCTGGTGGAGAAGGCCCATGCCTTGGAGTCGCGCGGCCGGCCTGACATGGCCATCCAGTTGTGGCAGCAGATTCTGCTTTCAGACCCCAAAAACTCAGAGGCACTCGCCGGACTGGCCAAAGACCTGAAACTGATCGGCTCCGGGGACAAGGCGACCGAAGCGCTGGAACGCCTGCGCAAACTCAATCCCAACGATCCGAACATTGCCAGGATCCAGGCGTTGAGCAGCACGCGCGTGGAGAGCGATCAACTGCAGAAGGCAGGGGATCTTGCCCGGCAGGGCAAACTCGACGATGCCATGCGCATCTACAGGCAACTGTATGGGGATCGGCCGCCGGATGGGGATATTGCCCTGGCCTATTACCAGACTCTGTACGGCACCAACACCGGTAAGGCAGAGGCCGTTGCCGGAATGCGCGCTCTTGCGGACCGCAATCCCGGCGATCCGCGTTTTGCCGTTGAACTGGGCACCATGCTTACCTACGACTCCAGAACCCGGAGCGAGGGCATAAAACTGCTCAAGGAACATCCCAGGGACTCGAACGCGCAGACGGCTTTGCGCCAGGCGCTGATCTGGGATTCGGCCAATCCCGCGTCGGCGGAGGAACTGCGTCAATATCTCAAGGAGCATCCTCAGGACACGGAACTTGCCGGGCGCCTGAAATCGGACGAGTACAAGCTGGCGCAGATGAACTCCGGCATAGCCCGGACCGCGGCCGAGCGCGCGGCCTTTGCAGCGTTGAACGCGCACCGGCTGGATGAGGCGCAGACGCGCTTTAACGCCATCCTGCAGCAGGAACCGGATAACGGGCGAGTCGCAGCAGGCATGGGATTTCTGCGCATGCAGCAGCAGAACTTTGGCGGCGCCATCAGCTACCTGACCCAGGCCGAGCAGAATGGCTACAAGGCGAGGGTTGTTGAGGACGCGCTGGCCACCTCGCGCTTCTGGTACACCATGGGCGAGGCTTCGCAGGCCTTTGATGCAAATCAGTTGAACGTGGCCGCGACCAAGTACAGGGCGGCTCTGGCGATGCGCCCCCGCAGCCCCGAGGCCCTGAGTGGGTTGGCTGGCCTGCTGACCAAGGAACAACAATATCCGGCAGCAGCCGGGGTTTACGAGCAGTTGCTCAAGGTACAGCCAGGAAAAGCGGACGCTTGGCGCGGGCTCTTTTTGGCCTATGCTCAGGACGGCCAGAATCAGAAGGCTCTGGCTACCTCGGCGCGGTTCCCCGGGGCAGTCAAGGCGGCGCTGGCCAAAGATCCTGAATACCTGCGCACGCTGGCCACCATCTATCACGCTCAGAACCGCAACGCAGATGCGCAGCGCGTACTGGCTCTGGCACTGTCGCTGCCATTCCCCGACAACGGTACGACGCTCAAGGCGGATACGAAGCTGCAGTATGCCGGCATCCTGATGGAGGCCAAGCGCTACGAGCAGGCCGCGGAGCTGTACGTACAGATATTGCTGGGCGATGTGAACAACCTTTCCGCCTGGATGGGGCTGGTCAGCGCGCATCACGAACTCGGCCAGGACACGCACGCCATTGCCGATGTGGAGAAGATGCCTCCGGCAACGTATGAGGCGGCGCTTGGCGATCCGGGTTTTCTGTCGATGCTGGGGGCAATTTATCAGCAGGCCAACCAGTTTGAGATTGCGCAGGGTCTGCTGGAACGCTCGGCCAAACTGCAGCTTGCGGCCGGCGGCCAGCCCAGCCTTGCCTTGCAGTTGCAGTTGGCTGGCATCTACCTCTCACGCAACAACACGGTACAGGCCTATGCCATGTACCACAGGATATTGGAGGCCAATCCCGGACGCGCGGATGCGTGGAAGGGTTTGATTTCCGCGCTGCTTGCCACCAATCGCAACGCGGAGGCGCTCAAGGAGATTGCCCAGATTCCGCCCGCGGTGCGCAAGCAACTGGAAGCCGACATCGACTTTGTGCAGAGCGAGGCCAGCCTGTACGCAGCCAGCGGCGATACAGCCCGCGCCGTGCAGTACATGAATCGCGTGGAGTCGCACTATGCCGTGCTCAAGACGCAGCCGCCCGCCAATATCGAGGTGCAGAATGCGTGGCTGCTGTTCAATACAAAGAATGATCGTGCTCTTTATCCGGCACTGATGCGCCTGGGCAGCCGCCATGACCTGACGGTTGCGCAGCGGGAGACGGTTCAGGACATCTGGGCCAACTGGAGCGTGCGCCGCGCCGGAGTTGCCATGGACAATGGCAATGTGCAGCGCGCGGTAGACATTCTTGATGCCGCGTCGCAGGCTTTTCCTGACAACATGACGGTGCGCAAAGCGGTGGCGGGCGGTTATGTCGTAGTGGGCCGTGCCAAAGAGTCGCTCGCGCTGTACAAGACGGTTCCGATGCAGGATGCAACCGCAGGGGACTTTCAGGGAGCGATCGGGGCGGCGCTGTCGGCCAACGACAAGAACATGGCCGAGATCTGGCTGCGCCAGGCGCTTGACCGTTATCCCCGCGATCCCGCGATACTTTCGCTTGGCGCGCGTTATGAACAGGCCCGCGGCGACAATCAGCGTGCAGCCGATTACTGGCGCGCCTCGCTGGCAGCCATGCCGCTGGCTTCGCCTGTGGACAGGCTGGCCCACACGCTGGTTTATCCCGATCAGGACATGAAGGCTCACCGCGCGGTAACGGCGGCCGATCTGCAGCACCTGCTCGATCCCAACTACGAGCCATTTTCCAAGACCACGAAGGTTGCACCGCTGCCTGCCTATGGCGCCGATCCCTATAGCGGATCGACTCCGGTGGTTCTGACCGCACCGCAGCAGATGACACAGTCGGCGGCGCCGGTGAGTGCTCCCGCAGCTAGCGAGGAGCAACAGACCGCGCCGGAGAGCTTCAATCCGGCAATAACGAACATTCCATCTGCGAAATCGGCCAGTCCACAGTTTCTTCGCCAGCAGAGCGCATCTCAGAACGCCGTGGACTATGCGGTGACTAACCTGCCGCTCTATTACGGGCCCAGCACATCGGTAGCCGCAAGTGGGACTGATTCCTCCCAGGCGCCACAGGCTATTTCCAACTCCAACGGTTCAGCAGCTTATTTTATGGCTGCCGCCGGGTCGCCGCAGGCCGGCACCGGGCAGATGCAGTCGTCCAACCAGTCGTACAACCAGCCTGTGCAACTTACTTTGAACGCGCCTCATTCGCTGGCTTCAGATGCCTGGAAGGGACTGATTTTCTCGCTGATGGCGAGCAACAAGAACGCTGAAGCTCTGAATGAGATTGCCAAGATTCCCGCGGATGTGCGCAGGCAACTGGAAGCCGACGTGGAGTTCGAGCAGGGAGAAGCCAGCCTGTTTGTTGCCATGGGCGATATTCCTCACGCCATGGAATATCTGAACCGGGTGGAAGAATTTTATGTGATGCGCCGGGCTGCGGCGCCGGCCGGCATGGAGGTTCAACATGCCTGGCTGCTGTACAACGTAAACGACGATGTAGGGCTGTACCCGGTCATGCTGCGGCTTGACGGCCGCCAGGACTTGACCACTGCGCAGCGGGAGCAAGTGCAGAGCCTGTGGGCAACCTGGGCAGTGCGCCGCGCCAACACGGCCATGACTGCCGGGCACATATTGCGCGGAGTCGAGATTCTGCAGGCCGCATCCCAGGATTTTCCGGACAACATGGAGATCCGCAGAGCAGTGGCCGGCGCTTATACAAAGGTCGGGAGGGCCGCGGACTCACTGGCGCTCTTCAAGACCATTCCCATGGACGGTGCAAGCTCCGGGGACTACCAGGGAGCCATCGGTGCTGCACTTGCGGCAACGGATATGGCCCAGGCCGAGGCGTGGCTGCGCCAGGCGCTGGCGCTTTATCCCAACGACCCGCAGATATTGGGCCTTGGTGCGCGCTTTGAGCAGGCACGCGGGAATAATGAGCGCGCTGCTGATTTCTGGCGGGCCTCTCTTGCGGCCATGCCTCCGGGTTCAGCCATCGAGAGACTGGACAGCGGGCTGGTTTATCCGGCGGGAAGCTACCATGCTCCGGCTCCGGGTGAACTGAAGCACATGATGGATCCGCGCAACGATCCGCTCCAAAACACTACCAAGCTGCCTCCATTGCCGGCGTATCCTTCCAGTTCTACGAATCAGACCTATCCGCGGGCAACGGTACCGCAGACGGCTGCACCGCGGCAGAATCAATGGATTCAGGGGCCCTCAAGCAACCCGCTGCCGCTTCCTCCGGCAACAAACTACAATCCTGGGACTGTGCCCAATGCGCAAGGGACGGTGCCCGGCAGTAACATGCCAGCCTATGTTCCGCAGAGCATGACGCTGGGACAGACGCCTTACCATCCGGTGCTGATTCAGCAGAGTTGGATACAGGAAGGCGTTCCTCAGGAAAGTGCAAGCGAGCCGCAAAGCGGCAGACCAGCCCACCGCACGGCGAGGACCAGGAAATCCGTGCAGAGTTACTCGGGCAGGATGAACTTGCCCCCTTCGGAAGAGAACGTCGACTCCACCGACACTGAGACGCCTGGCACTCCGGTGCAAAATACCCGTCCGGCGCCGCTTTGGACACCGCCTCTGGACGCCCAGGACACAATTCCGGTGCGTGGATTGCGGATTTCATCGCAGCCCATGAACAGCCTTGCCGCCCAGGTGCAGGCACTGTTTGCCGAGCAGACTGACAGCCAATTGACGCAGGGCTCGGCAACGGCGATTCACGCCTTGCCCAATCTGCCTTTGGACCCGGTGCTGAGCAACTTGAACGGGCAGCGCTCGGGCAGCGGCGAATATTCGATGACGCAGTACACGCCCTCAGCCCAGGAAGCGGCCACGGGCGCCTACTCAGCGCCAAAACAAAATAACACCCAGCAGACCGCTCCGCCGGCTGCCGCTCCGCCCGCAGTGCAACAACCGGCCCCCAAACCGTCGGCGGCTGCGCAGGTCAAGACTGGCAGGAGGGCTCGCAAGGCCGCCGCCAAGGCGAACAATGCGCAGACGCTTTCTACATGGGACAATACGCCGCCGGTCAATCAGCAGCAGGCCCAGCAGGTGCAGTCGCCGCAGCAGGAATCGATACAGCAGCAGGTTGAAGTTCCCGCCGAAACGCAGTCCGAGACAGTACCCACGACATCCGATAAAGGACTCACGGACGAGGAACTCCAGCAACGGAACCTGCCGCCCTTGCGCGGACCGTGGGTGCGTGTGCAGCGCGAGGCGCGCGCCATCAGCCCCCGCGAAGAGGCTGAGATGCAGTTGCGCGCCATTGAGAGCGGGTACAGTGCCTGGCTCGGTGGTACGGGACTGCTCAACTATCGTTCCGGTCAACTCGGCTTTGATCATCTGACTACCCTGGAGGCGCCGTTTGAGGTTTCCATGCCTCTCGGCTATCATGCCCGGCTCACCTTTGTGGCAAAGCCGGTTTTCCTCGATTCCGGGCAGGCGGATGGCACCAGTACCATTACGGTTCAACAGTCCACTACGGCGGGAAACACACTTGTTTCCATTCCGCAGCCTATCGGAACCTTGACCACGACCGACACCACGCCGCCCGCGCAGCAGAACGCAGTTGGACTTGGCGGCGAAGTGCAGTTGGCCTTTGCCCACCTGGCCATTGCGGGCGGCTATACGCCCGCCGGATTCCTGGTGGCCACCTTTACCGGCCGCGCCAATTGGAGACCGGGCAATGGTCCGTTCACGTTTAATTTCTCCCGCGATCCGGTCAAGGATTCGCAGCTTTCCTATGCCGGCCTGCGAGACCCGGCCGGGAACACACTCGGAACGCTGGGACAAATCTGGGGTGGCGTAATCTCCAACCAGGGCAATGTGCAGTACGCGCGAGGCGATGCCGAGTCGGGATTCTACTTCGGCGCTGGCGGCCAGTACCTCACCGGTTATCAGGTGGAAACCAATAAGCGCGTCGACGGCTCCGGCGGCGCTTACTGGCGCCTGATCACCTCACCGGAGTACGGCAACCTCAGCATCGGCGCAAATTTCTTTGCCATGCGGTATTCGCACAACGAAAGTGCCTTTACGCATGGAATGGGTGGCTATTTCAGTCCGCAGGGCTACTTTCTGGGCAACGTACCTTTCACTTGGGCCGGCCATTACCTGACTCGCTGGCACTACAACATCATTGGCGCCATGGGCGTGCAGGCATTCTCTGAGGACGTGACGCCCCTTTGGCCGCTTGCGGTGGATAAGGCGACTGAGACGGGCCAGAACAATCCGATGCTGCCGGCCAAGACCAGCGTAGGCCCCAACTACGACCTGCGTGGCCAGGCGGCCTACCAGATCAGTCCGCATTGGGTTGCGGGAGGATTCTTCGGCGCCAACAACACTCGCAACTACTCAAGCGTTTCCACCGGCTTTTATGTGCGCTATCTGTTCCGCGCGCAGCCAGCCACGGCCAATGGCCCCACGGGGATCTTCCCAACCGACGGTCTGCGCCCGTTCACGGTGCCATAGAGCTTGATTCGTGATGGATTACGGGGCGGAGATGCACGCATCTCCGCCCCTTTTTGCATTCCGGGCTGGAGTAAGGGATATTTATGATGCAAAAGTAGCGACTGTAAAGCAGACGCGCAATGCCGCTTGAAAACCTGAGGGCAGAAGACGCCAGCGAGTATCAGGCATGGGGCCTAATTCTTCGAGTAGATGCTGTGGGCTCAGCCCCTGCGCAACGGCTTTTGCATGGGAACAACCTGCACGGTAGCGTCGCGTACCTCGGAGAGAAAGCGGTTGAGCACCGAGCCTGACAAGAAGATACTCCAGCGCGGCCGGAACGACTGGCCGAAGACCGCGTGCGAGATGCCCTCCTGCTGGGCAAAGCGGATGAGGGCGTCGGAGACGTTGCGGTCGGAGAGAATGACGACCTGGGCGCCCAGGTCCCTGGCCATGCGCTGGTACTCTTCAAGGCGGTGAAAGGCTTCAGGGTCGCCGTGTCCCTTGTCTTCATCGGGGCGCGAGACGTAGACGGCATACCAGTTGCTGGCCAGGCGGCCGGCCACGCGGGCGCCCACGCGGAGCAGCCGCTCTGTGCCGGGGCGGGTGCTGAGGCAGACCATTACTTTCTCGGGAATGGGCGCCTGTTCCAATCCCTGGGTGCGGCGGTATTCGGCGGCGCGCGAACTCACCTTATCAGCAGTGGTGCGCAAGGCCAGTTCGCGCAGCATGTTCAGGTTGCCCTTGCGGAAGAAGTTGGCCAGTGACTGCTCTACTTTTTCCGCGGCATAAATCTTGCCCTGGCGCAGTCGTGAGCGCAACTCGTCCACGGTAATGTCGATATTGACTACTTCGTCGGCGCGCTTAAGAAAGTTGTCGGGGACGGTCTCGCGGATAATGGTGTTGGCGGAGCGGTTCACGGCGTCGTTCAGCGTTTCAAGATGCTGAATGTTTACGGCGGCCATCACGTTGATGCCCGCGTCCAGCAGTTCCAGAACATCTTCGTAGCGTTTGTTGTTCTTGCTGCCGGGAACGTTGGTGTGGGCCAGTTCGTCCACAATCACCGTTTGCGGATGGCGGGCCAGAATGGCATCCACGTCCATCTCTTTCAGATTGACGCCGCGGTAGGGAATCACGCGCTGGGGAATGATCTCGAGATCGCGAATGCGGGCTTCGGTATCCTTGCGCCCATGCGGCTCCACCAGCCCTATGACCACGTCCACGCCCTGCTGATGCTTCATCAGGTAGGCGTCGTTGAGCATGTGGTAGGTTTTACCCACGCCCGGTGCTGCGCCGATATAAATGCGCAGCTTGGCAGGCTCGGGCTTCTTTTCCAGGATGATCTCAGCCATAACTCAGCCAGCCTCCACTGCGTGATGGACCGTATCCACCACGGCCACGGGAAGAGTGAAGCGGAAGGTGGTTCCGTGTCCCAGCCGGCTCTCGACGGCGATCTGTCCGCCCAGTGACTCGACCAGGCGCCGGACCAGAGCCAGTCCCATGCCGGTGCCGCTCTCTGAGAATGCGTTGAAGCGGTCGAAGATGGTGCTCAGCCGCTCGGCCTCGATGCCGCGGCCGGAGTCGCGCACAGAGAACTGTACAAAGTCCTTGATCTCTTCGGCGGCCAACAGAATATCGCCATCAGCGGGCGTATAGCGGAGGGCATTTGAGAGCAGGTTGTCGAGAATGGAGCGCAAGGCGCGCCGGTCGGCCAGTACGAACGAGAGGTCGGCGTAGGCGTTGACTTCCACGCGTATGTGCTTCTGTGCGGCTTCGTCGCAGAAGCGGTCGCGGGCCTCGCCCAGAGCCTGCAGGGGCCGCAGTCGCTCAGGCTTGAGCTCACGCTTGCCGGTATCCAGTTCGGCCACTTCGATCAGGTCGCTCATCAGGTCGTCCAGCTTCTCTGACTCGCTGCTGGCAGAGGCCACCAGCTCCGCCTGCAAGGGGCGCAACTCCCCGCCGAAGCCTTGGCCCAGCGCGTAGAGACCGCGCCGCAACTGCAGAAGCGGATCGCGCAGTTTGCGGCTGGCCACGGTAATGAACTGGGTCTTGAAACGGTCGGTGTCCTGCAGGCTGGTGACGTCTTCCAGTGTCGTCACGGTGCCCAGCAGCCGCCCTTCGGAGTCGCGCATGGGCGTGGTGCGCAGCCGGTAGCTGCGCTCCAGCTTGCCGATTCGCATGGGCAGCATGGAAGCTTCGTCCTCGGTGGCGACCGCTTTCTGCATCGCGACTGCATCGCGGATGGCGCTCAGAATTTTGCCGCCGCCCGGGGTATTGGCCAATGCCATGCGGTTGGTGGCGGCATCGCCAAGCAATTCGGCCGCTGCCTGGTTCACCTTGAGTACGTGGCCCTTGCCGTCGGTGACGATGATGGGTTCAAAGATGGACTGCAGCACGGCGTCGGAAAGTTGAAACTCCATCTGGCGGCGGCCGGCTTCCGAGTCGCGCAGTTCGCGCAATCGGACGGCGAGGCGGTTGAGTTCGGTGGCGATCACGCCGAAGTCGTCGTGACTGCTCCACTCCACACGGTGTTCCAGGTTGCCCTGCGCGATGCGATGGGCATCCCGGGCCACCCTGCGGATGGGCCGCAGCACAAAGAAAATGGTCGCCAACTCAACGAGAAAGGCAGCCAGCATGAAGAGGTACGCCACTCCGGTCTGTCCCGCAACGGCCAAAGCAGTGTGGGTGACGGCCACGAGCCCGACAGTAATACAGGCAAGCAACACACAGCCAAGAATCAGTCGCTGGGAAAGGTTGAGCAAAAGCAGGTCTCCGTGGTGGCTAGGGGATTACTTCTCTATTCTCGCGGATAGAGCTCGATTGCGCAAAGGAGAAGTGCAGGGAACAGTCTATTCTCCCTTGATTTACGGAATCCGGCAGGCCGCGAGAGATTCATTGTGCCATGGGCAGAGCAGCCCGGCTGGTTGCGGATAGGAAACCAGCACCCAGTCGACGCCAAACTCAGCCTTCAATCGCTCGAAGTCCTCAAGCTTGAAGTTGGGCCAGCCCTTCTGGGCGTTAACCTCGCGCTCCCACTCCGGGCCCAGCTCGGGAACCTTGGTGATTACGGATGTGTCCTTGATGGCATCGGCCAGCTGGCTGCGTTCAGCCAGTGCGCGGAAGCCATGGCAGTCATTGCCGGGCAGAGCCAGGTAATGCGGATCGAGTGCGAAGTAGGAGTTTTGGGGAGTGTTCTGCCTGATCCATGCGAAGGCTTGCTGCCATGGGTTTGCCGATACCATTCCGGGGAACTCAATGTGCGGAGTCGCGGCAAACAGTTGCCGCTGCGCCACGAACATGCCGCCATTGGTCATTAACAGGAACAGTACCCAACGCCAGGCGCGCATCTTGAGAACGTAGCGGCCGAGATAAGCACCGCCAATCAACATCAGGAATACATAGACAAGCTGCAGATAACGCATCGGTTCAAGCGTGCTCAGGCAGATCAGGCTCGGGGGGGCCAGCATGATCATTGCCGCTGCCTGCTGAAAGACGCCATAGACCAGGACGGCAGTAGAGAAACGGGCAAGATTGGTTTCGCCTCTATTGGTGGCGATGCGGGCCACCAGCCAGAACAGCACCAGGGGCGCGAGCGCGCCCAACCACTCGTACCATTCCCATTGGTAGATGCTGAACCAGTGCCGGCTGCGCAAGGCCATTAGCCAGGTCCGCGAAGGTGGGGCAAAGATCCACGCGAAGGGAATGAAAGCGGCAACCGGCATGCCGGCCGTACGGAACACGCCCGCGCGCAGTGTGCGCAGACGCGCCCGGAAGGGCTCGGAGAGCGTGAGAACAAGAACGCAGCAGAAGGAGATACCAAAAACCGTCATCAGCGGATGCAGGATGAACGCGAAAACCAGCAGCGGTACAGCTTGCCAGCGCTTTCCTGCCAGGATGCGCGCGACGGCAAACAGGATCAGGGCGGTTGCGGGATTGCGCGGGTGCAGGTACTGGTCCGCGATGTAGAGCGCCGTGCCGGCCACGGGAATGGTAAGCATGGCTGCCAACAAGGCGACACCCGCCCATTGGGCTGCGGATTCCTGAAAGAGGTGGCGCACAATACTCCAGCAGGCCCACACGATCAGCAGAATGGAGAGCGCTTGCCATAGAAGTTCCGCCCCAGCCACCGACATTCCTGTTCCCTGAACGAACCGCGCCATCCAGGTGTCGAAGACGCTGGTGCGCATCTGCAATTGGAAGAAGGCCGCGTCGTGTGGGTAGAGAGCCGGATTCAGGTCCGCCTTGACGGAAGCCAGGTAAATGCCATCATCTTCGGCGCCGGGATGGTAGCCCATCACGCTAAATCCCAGCAGCGCGAAGAATAAGACCAGCAGAAAGTTGACCGGTAAGTTGCGCCTCAACCCCATAAACCCCGTATACTCAAGCTCAAGATGTCGCCAGCAGTGATAGAACCATCCTACACGCCGGCGGACGGAGCGGCCGTGCGCTCTTTGCCGCAGACAGAGACCGAAGCGCGTGGCCAGGACAAGCTGGCTCTGGTGATCCCTACCCTGCGCGAGGCGGAAAATCTCCGCGGCCTGCTCGATCACATTCGCGCCGTCCTCAATCCCCTGGAAATTCGTTACGAGATTCTGGTCGTCGATGACGACAGCCGGGATGGAACCGAGGAGATTGTCTCTGCCATCGGCCTTGAGGATCCGCGCGTGCGCCTGCTGGTGCGCCACGGAGAGAGAGGATTGTCCGGCGCCATTCTGCACGGCTGGCGGCACACAGACGCAACGATTCTGGGTGTGATGGACGCCGATCTGCAGCACCCTCCGGAACTGCTGCCCGCATTGATCCACGCCATTCTTGCCGGCAACGATATGGCCATCGGCAGCCGCTACACCGCCGGCGGCCGGCTTGGCGATTGGAATCCGGCCAGGAAACTGTTTTCCGCGGCGGCGGTGTGGGCAACCTGGCCCATTCAACGCGCTGGGATTCGCGCCAAAGACCCCATGTCGGGCTTCTTCATGGTGCGCAGCAAATGCCTCGATCAGATTCAATTCCAGCCGTCCGGCTTCAAGTTGCTGCTGGAGATCCTGGTGCGCGGCCGTATCGGCTCCGTTGAAGAAGTGCCATTCGCTTTCGGGAGCCGCTACCGCGGGGCAAGCAAAGCCAACTTCAAGGTGGCCTGGGATTATGGCCTGCTGTTGCTCAGGCTCTATGCAGGCAGATTCAGCTTTCGCCGGCGCAACATCAATTCCTAGAGCGTCTCGAATCGCCTGACGCAAGTATTGGCCACCCAGCGCTGATAATGCACAAGATAGCTCTTGCGAGACCCCGCTGCGCCGCATGACCCTTGCGGATGATCCAAGTGAGCTGAGTTGATGAATAAGACTCCCGCATGCAGAATCCATACGGAATCTTTATATCTTTTCCCAGAAGATCGTATTATCCCGGAATTTTGCATGAAGAATGCATTCTGCCATGTACTCCTGGGTGGCATTGCCGACGTCTAACTCTGAAAAGCAAGAAATAACATTGCCTTTCAAGATTTTCCACTGAACTGGAGATCATGGCCACAATCACTGCTCCATATGACATAGAGGAACAGAAGGCCACTTCCTGGCCGCTGCTTCCCATTACAATTTTGGCGGCTTTTGCCATACGCCTGGTGGTGGTCGGCCTTTCATATCGCGACCTGCCCGACGCGGATAAATTGTATGAGCAGTTTGGCTGGGAGATAGGCTGGATCGCGCGCGCCCTGGCTAGTGGCCATGGATTCACTTCGCCGTTTTTCGTGGCCGGCGGACCCACTGCGATGGTGTCCCCGCTGTATACCTATCTGCTGGCTGGAGTTTTTCGGCTCTTCGGCATCTACTCGCTCACCTCCGCTTTCGTCATTCTCTCCATCAATAGTCTGTTTTCGTCGCTTACCTGCATCCCGGTGTATTTCAGCGCGAAATATTCTCTTGGCGAGCGCGGCGCCAGGCTTGCTGCATGGGCTTGGGTCATTTATCCATTTGCAATCTACTTTTCCGCGGGCCGGGTGTGGGAATACTCGCTGACCTCGTTGCTGTTTACCACCTGCTTCTGTATCGTCCAGCGCATTCATGCATCCTCGAAGTGGATTGCATGGCTCGGCTTCGGCCTGTTGTACGGAATTACGGTGAACTCCAACCCCGCGGTGCTTTCTACGCTGCCGTTTCTGTTAATCCTGGCGCTGTGGAAAGTGCGCAAATCCGGCGGACGCTGGTTTCTCTACGGAGCGCTCACTACCGTTGGGGTGCTGGTCGCCATGACGCCCTGGACCATTCGAAACTATCGCGTCCTCCATGTGCTCTGTCCCATCCGCGATAATTACTGGTCCAATGTCTACACCGGCAATATCCAGGACAACCTGCCAGACAGGTATCCCTTTTTCCGCGCAAACGAACCGAGCAGCAATCCGGTGGAGATGCAGAAATTCCTCGCGCAGGGCGAGGTGGCGTACTTTGCACAGAGGCACGTGGAGTCGGTCGACTTCATACGCCATAACCCAGCCTCGTTTGCGATTGCGTCCCTGCGCCGGGTCGTCATGTATTGGACCGGATACTGGAGCTTCAGCCGTGATTACCTGCAGAGCGAGCCTACCGAGTTGCCACTCATGTTCATGCTCATCTGCGTCTCGGCGTTGATGCTGCGCGGAGTGCGCCGCTTTTGGCGCGAAAATCGAAGCCAGGGCATGCCGTACTTTGTTTTGATCGCGGTATTCCCGCTTTCCTACTATTTCACGCTTGCTCTCATGGATTACCGGCAGCCGATTGAGCCGGCCATCATCGTGCTGGCCATTGCAGGCCTGTTTCCCTTGACGGGCGCCAAACAGAATGAGTGGATCGGCGCAGAGCGGGCCAGGACCGGTCGCATGGACTACGATTGAACTGTGTGGTCCATCGTTTAGGAATCTGTCTCGCGTGAACGCGGGCGGCAACACCACCGGACGGGAGTCGTTGTTGGAATATCTTCCTTGGCAAAACGTAGAATCCAGCGATCAAAGATGCCCGCTCTGCGCGGGGAAACTCCATGTGCGCCTGCGCAAAGTGGAGTACTCCAGCAGCAAGGGGAGTTTTGACGTATTGCGTTGCGACAATTGCGGCTTGGGGAAGACCTTTCCCATGCCTTCCGATCTTGCGCCCTATTATGAGAATTACCATGGCGGCAGGCACGGCGCGACCGCGGACCGCTGCGTCAGCAGGAGAATCTCGATTGTCGGAGACTCCAGGCCTGCGCTGAAGCCGGGGAAGATGCTCGATATTGGCTGCGGCGACGGCAGCTTTCTGCTTGCGGCCCAGGAATGCGGCTGGCAAGTGCAGGGCACGGAATTCAATCCGCAGCTGGCTCGGCAAAGAGGCCTGGATGTTGTCACGGATATGTGCGATATTCCAGACTCATCCGAATTCGATTGCATCACGCTATGGCACAGCCTGGAGCATCTGGGCGACCCCATGAGCACCCTCAGGAGCATTCGCAGCCAGCTCTCTCCCACCGGCGTTCTGCTCATCGCCGTCCCGGACATCGATGGAATTCAGGCCAAAATGTTTGGGCGCAAATGGTTTCACCTGGATGTGCCGCGTCACTTATATCACTACAGCAAGACCTCCTTGTCGGCTCTCTTGCAGGCTACGGGCTTCAGCCCGGTGCAGCGCTGGCACCAGGAGTTTGAATACGATTTGATCGGGTGGCCGCAAAGCGTATTGAATTGTCTCCTGCCGACGCCAAATGTGTTTATTGACATGCTGATGGGACGTTCTCCTCGCTGCAGCACGGCAGAGAAGGTGGCAAGTTGCATAGGCGGTGCCGTTCTGACGGGGCTTGCCGTGCCGCTGGTCGCCATGGGATCGCTCGTCAACCGAGGCGCGACTCTCGTGGTTGCAGCGCATCCTTGCGATTGATAACAAGATGAACAGGCGTGAGCGGCGCACCGCTCCATGCCGTTTTCCTGGCGCTGTTGCCCTTTTTTGCCTGAAGCCATCGGACGGCGGGGCAGCCCGATTAAAGTGCAGGCAACAGCATCCGCAGCAGCAGAAATGCGGCAACGCCGGCAAAAAATACCAGCGCCATGCGGATGCCGGGCTCGCGATTGACCTCGGGCACCAGGTCGGTTGCGCCAACGTAGATGGCTACGCCCGCTGAAATGGGCAATCCGTAAGGCATCCAGCCGGGCACCACTTCAATCACAAGTACGCCGGCGATCGTGGCTGCGGCCAAACCCATTGCAGAGTAAAGCGCCATGGTGCGGCTGCGTCCGCTGGCCAGCATCACCGACGCCATGGTGAAGCCCTCCGGCGCCTTGTGCAGGAAAATAGCCAGAAAGATCAGCCAGCCCAGCCAGTTGGAGACTACAAATCCGGAGCCGATGGCTACGCCGTCGAACAGCGCGTGCACGCTGAGTCCAACAAGGACCGCGTTGCCGGTGCGCCGGGTGACGAGTTCGCCGTGGTGCGTCTCCTCGCCATAGTGGAAATGGGCGCTGATGGTGTGCTCGAGCAGATGCACGATGCAATAGCCGGCCATGATGAGAATGGGGCCGAGGCGCGGGCTGATCTGCAGGCTCTCTGGGGCCATTTCAAGCAGCGCGACGGCCATCAGGAAGCCGGCGCCCAGAGCCACAAAGTAGCGCAGGTAGCGTTCGATGCCGCGGGCGCGGACCAGCACCAGGCCGCCGGCCACATCGGCCAGCGCCGCCATTGCGCCGAGTAACAGGGAAATCCTGACCATCCGCCTTACCCGCTGTGCCGGATGTGCATCACGTCGCCGTCCTGCACAATGTATTCCTTGCCCTCAAGGCGTAGCGTGCCCTTGGCGCGCGCCGCGGCCTCTGAGCCGGCTTCCAGCAAGCTGTCCCAGCGAATGGTTTCCGCGCGGATGAAGTGGTGTTCCAGGTCGGAGTGAATCGCTCCCGCTCCCTGCGGCGCTTTCGAGCCGACCGGGATGGTCCAGGCGCGGCACTCGTCCTCGCCGGCGGTGAAGAAGCTGATCAGCCCCTGCAACTCGTAGCTCTTGCGGATCAGCCGCACCAGGCCGCTCTCATGGAGTCCGTAGCTGCCCAGGAACTCCGCCGCTTCTTCGTCGTCCATCTCCGCCAGCTCGGCCTCCACCTTGCCGCAGATGGCGGTTGCGCCGGCGTTCGGCCGGTGAGCCACTTCCTCCAGCTTGAACAGGGACACGGCGGCATTCAAGTCGTCGCCGAGTGTGGTGCTCTCGCCAATGTTAAGAACATACAAAATAGGCTTTTGCGAGAGAAACATAAAGCCCCGGATGAGCTTTTTCTCTTCCGGCGTCATCTCCAGTTCCCGCAGCGGCTGCTCCTTTTCCAGAGCGTCCTTGGAACGCAGCAGCAGCGCCTGTTCGCGCTCCAGATCGCTGGTGCGTCCCTTTTTCAGGTCCTTTTCCAGCCGCTCAAGCCGCTTTTCCACCTGGGTCAGATCGCTGATCATCAGGTCGAACTCGACGTTTTTGATGTCGCGCAGGGGATCGATGGGGCCGATGTGGGAAATTGATTCGTCCTCGAAAGCGCGGAGAACGTGAATCAGCGCGTCCACCTGGCGCAGGCTGGTCAGGAAGGCTGTCTCCTTCAGCGCCTCCTGCCCGATGGCGGCCACGTCCACAAATTCAACGGTCGCATACGTCGTCTTCTTGGGCGAGTAAAGGTCCGAGAGCTTGTCCAGCCGCTCGTCGGGCACGCGGGCCACGCCGATGTGCTCCTGGCGCGAGTGGCCGCGCTCATCGAGCTTGGCCTTGGTCAGAATCTTGAACAGCGATGTCTTGCCCACCTGCGGCAGGCCGATAATGCCAGTCTTCATGTATGTCCCATGGGGCTCGCGGCAGGATGAGTTACGCGCGCATGAGCCTCTACGATGATACAGGAACAGGGATCGGTCCCTCGGGCGCATGGAGAAGGGCAGGCTCGTAAGGCCTTGGTGCGCAATCGATGGCTAGTTCCGGCGCAATCCGCGCCACATACACCGCCGCGCTCAAAAAACAGCAGAAGAGCGAAGAATCTGCGTTTGTTCTTTCGCGCATCCTTCATGGAACTTTGGGGACCGAATACCCCACCCTCGCCAGGTGCCCATCCATTCCGCAGTTTCATCGTGGAATGGCTGGGGTACCACGAACCTTGTCGCTCGTGTCGTGTCACTGCGCACAACTTAACGCAGACCCGAGCGGGAGAATTTGGCCGCAAGCGCTTAACAATAAAAGCTTTACATGCCACGCAGCGATCAACTCAATTCCGCGCAAAATACGCATAAATGCGCATCATTGCGCGCATGAAATCCCACCCTGAAACCACCTTAAATAGCTGAAAACAAAGGCGAAATCAGTTATCGAGGGGTTCTTTTTCACGCCTCCGGAAATGGCTGAATTTCCCTGTTTTTCACGTCAAAATCGGGCTTTTTTAGGCAAAAAATGAGGTTTTTTGCCCCCCAAAACAGCCTGATTTTCCAATCGCTTTCGAGCTTACCGGGCGCTCCTCGGCCAGCCCATAGACATCCGTGCCCCGTCCGTTCCACAGTTTCACCGTGGAATGGGTGGGATACCATGAACCCCCACCCCGCGCGTCATTCTGACCACTGACAACTGACAACTGACCACTGACAACTGACCACTGTCCACCACCCTTTGCACATCATTACCATCCAATGCCGCATACTGGAGAGGCAC
>Ga0316217_10000667_pt1 | contig 47550 bp, 40 predicted proteins | sample 1anoAmetaG_FD_203633 | JGI IMG/M metagenome (GOLD analysis project Ga0316217, IMG submission 203633) | Freshwater microbial communities from Trout Bog Lake, Wisconsin, USA - 1anoA | ecosystem: Environmental > Aquatic > Freshwater > Lake > Hypolimnion/Profundal zone | place: USA: Wisconsin...
GTTGTCGCCGACGAGGTAAGAGCCCTGGCCGAGCGGACCACCAAGGCGACCCGGGAGATCGGCGAGATGATCAAGGCGATCCAGAAGGAGACCCAGGAGGCGGTCAAGGCCATGGATATTGGCGTTAAAGAGGTGGAGAAGGGGGCCGTGTCCTCGCAGAAGTCGGGCAAGGCCCTGGAGGATATCCTGGAACGGGTCAACGAGGTCACCATGCAAGTCAACCAGATCGCCACGGCCGCGGAGGAACAGACCGCAACCACCGGCGAGGTGACCAGCAACATCCAGCAGATCACCGAGGTGGTGAGCCAGACGGCGCGCGGAGCGGACGAAACCGCTAGTGCGGCCGCTCAGTTAGCCGGTCAGGCCCAGGATCTGCAAAACCTCGTCAATCGCTTCCGGCTGGCCTAAGGGGGCGACCATGAGCAATTTACCGGCAGTCAGAGGAGAAGTGACCCAGACCACAAATGAGATCATCCAGTTGGTCAGCTTTGAGCTGGATGGAGAAGAGTACGGAATAGACGTCCTGACGGTGCGGGAGATCATCCGCATGCCATCAATCACCAAGATGCCCAACACCCTGGATTTTGTGGATGGAATCATCAACCTGCGCGGCATGGTGATACCCATCATATCCTTACGCAAGCGCTTCTGCTTGATGGACCGGGACCATGACCGCCAGAGCCGCATCCTGGTGATGGAGGTGGGCGACAGCCTGACCGGGTTCATCGTGGATGCGGTGGCGGAGGTTATCCGCATCTCGGCGGCCGAGATCCAGCCGCCGCCTGTTATCGCACAGGGTAGCACGGCGCAGGAATGCATTACCGGCGTGATCAACCGCGCCGAACGACTGCTTATCGTGCTCAATCTCAATCGCATGTTCAGCGATGAGGAAAAGGGGAGCTTCGAGGCGCTGGAGTGATATTTTCTTAACGTGAAGTCGCTTTTACGGCTCTATTTTTTGATCGAGTGCCGTGTTTAAGTGAGCCTGATGAAAACGAGAAGTTGCCTGCGATTGATGAATGCCCAAGGGATTACAGTCTTTTTATCAGAAAACCGCAGGCTGAACATCCGGTCCTTTTATAACATGGCACTTCCTACTTTGCGTTTTCCTCAAGTAAGAAGTTCAATAGCATGACAACGTCCCTGATTTCCTGCTTGTTCATATCCGAATCGGGTTTGCGCAGCATTTTGATGCCGTAGGCCTTTACCGCCTGCCTGTCGAACGGCTGGCCGGTGATGGGCGCCCTTCCCGTTTGCACGGCAATCACGGTTCGTTCCATGGTATGGCATTTGACGCATTTTCGCGTCATGACATCAAACTGTGCCCTGTATTGGGCAGGAATAGAGGCCGGGTCGAAATTCATCTTGTTACCGCGCCCGACTACCTTGATCCGTGCGTCGGAGATCGAGGCAATAAAGAGTGTGAAGAGTGCGACCGGTAAAATGAATTTCCGCATATGAGTCTCCTTAGGATGAAAAATAATCAACGAGAATAGCAGATATATAATGACTGTCATACGGTAAACTGTAGAAGCCGAGGGTCACGTCGAGATTTTCCTCATTCCGGACCCAGCCGATAGTTTCTTATCCGGAGTGTGTGGATGGAACTACTTGAGCAGACGGTACAGGTAAATGAATGTTCCTCCCACCGAAAGGCTGGACAGGAGACCGGCATACTTGTTGACTAGCATTGAGATGTTGACCCTGCCGGTAAAGTTGCCGATATCCGGCACCTTGCCGTTCATGACGGCTGTGATATCCTGCCAGTCCCTGTCCCACTGGAAAATCTGCAGGTAGAGTTCCGAACCCTTCCAAAGAAAGATCAGGAAGAACACGATGCCAAAGGCGATGAATGCCTTTGAGATCGGTGAGTCTTTAATGGCTATGTAAATCTTGCGTATCAGTTCCAGGTTCATGATCGAGAGGAATACCCAGATGGCGTTCTCGACTATTTTGAAGTTTCTGATGGTATTGGGGCTTGGGGTGGGGTTTATGTATAGAAACATTCCGCCTGCGACCAGAATCAGCAGCGAGAAAAGATAAACGGCGATCTTTTTTCCTGAGATCTCAAACGTGCGGCAAAAGACGTAATACTCCAGAAAGCCATGGGTAATTACCACGATCGCCACGGTTCCGACAATATTGTGGAACGCGGAAAGTCCGTAGTCGTGGGCCCAGGGATTGATGGCATACGCCTGGCCGATAAAGATAAGAAAGAAGCCGAGGGAAATGCTTGTCCAGACGCGTGCGTTTCCGATGCTGAAGTTAAAGCTTATGGCGCCGGCCAAGCCCCATAGGATTACCCCGATGAGATCGAAGGTATTGATCCGGGTGATCAGCTCAATGAATTGTTCCATACGTAGCCCCCGATAATGGCATGCAAAATTGTTTAACGTTCAATTCTGGCGGAGGTGATGGTCTTGGAAAGCAACTCCATCATCGCCTTCAGGCTTGTAGCGCTGATGAGGAGCTTTGCCGAGCGCTCGATACCGGCAAGGAATTTCACTGATTTTGTCTCGTCGAGGAGACAGGCATTGCCCCCCTGATCGGCCAGTTCCTTCTCAACGATGCCGCGTCCGACCTTGCCAACTTTGTTGACAACGATGGATTTTACTGTTTCTTCCAGTTCCGCGATCTTGGCGGCGATATTCTCTTTCTGGCGTTCCTCGCGAGCCTTGTTGATCTTAATGATCTCGGAGCGCTTTTGAGCAACGGCGGTTTCCCAGATGTTCTGGATATTGACGACCTCTAGAAGGTCCAATCCCATGAGGCGCCCGGCCTCATGGGTCGAGAAAAGGTCGATCTTGGCGCCCGGTAGCCCGGCGATCTTCTGGGATTCATTGGCCGATGTCTCGATATCCTGGGAACCGTCATGGAAAAATCCCAAGGGCGAGCCGTCCTTGTAAAAGATCATGGCCGACCGGTCATCGGTGTAAATCCTCAGACAGCCATTCATCCGATCGGTACCGATTTTTTTCAGGAGGGACTTGATGTCGATCAGTTTAAGTTCCTGGGCCTTGTAGAGGATCTCGCCCTGAAACAGGGCATGAATACACGTGGTGAGGTCTTTGGAGAGCTTGTAGACGTTGAGGGATCCGCCGCTTTTACCGACCATCCGGTAACAAAGTGCCGAAACGGCCTCGAAGCCTGTTTGCCGGTTGCCGTTCTGTTCTTCGGACATCGCACTTACCAGTTTCCCTGCCTCGAATACCAGTATGACCGTAGAATCCTGAAAAACAAAGCTCGCATAGCCGGTAAAACTGCCTGCGCTTAGCTTTGAAATGACCTCCGGCAGCTTCAGCATGCCGACCGCCAGATTCTCGAAAAGAGGGATGCCTTTGGGAAGAAGGAACATCGCTGTCTCCTTGCGTGGGTTCATCAAGACATAATAGGATCAAGGCAGTTCTTATCCATATGTGGTTTAGCCAACAGTTGCCTACTTGCTTGATTTCTGCCAGGAAAAGGTTTCCAAACCCCTTTCGTTCTCCAAAAAACAAACGGCCTCCTGTTTAGGAAGACCGTGTGTGAAGATCGACTGTATGCACCGAGGCCGCTTCAAAAGCATCACGGTTTTGCGCCGGCAATGTCCTCGTTCATCGACCCGCTGCGGTAACCCTGGAGATCAACGGCGACGTAGGTAAACCCTGCGGCCCTGACGAGACGTCCGACCTCTTCCCGCATGGAACCGACCGCACGGGCGAATTCCTCTTCCCCCAGTTCAACGCGGGCCACGCTGTCGTGGTAGCGGACACGCAGGATGCGAAAGCCAAGTCCACGGAGCGATTCTTCAGCCTGTCCGACCTTGCTGACCCGCTCCGCTGTTATGGCGGTGCCGTAGGGGAAGCGGCTTGAGAGACAGGCAAAGGCTGGCTTGTCCCAGGTGGGAAGGTTCATTGCCTGGGATAATGTACGGATATCATCCTTGGTGAAGAATGCCTCTTCCAGTGGACTGCGTACCCCAAGTTCCGCCGCGGCCTGGCGGCCGGGCCGGTGATCGCCGCGGTCATCCAGGTTGGTGCCGTCCAGCACATGGGGTAATCCCTCCTGGTCGGCGATGGCTCGCAGCTTTCCGAACAATTCGCGTTTGCAGTAATAGCAGCGGTTGGGCGGATTGTCCTGAAACTCCGGAATTTCCAGTTCCTCGGACACGATCAGGCGGTGACGGCCGCCGATACGTTTGGCTAATGACTCGGCTTCCCGCCTCTCCCGCTCAGGATAGGTCTCTGAGGTGGCGGTTACCGCAAGGGCGCGTTCACCCAGCACTTCCGCCGCTACCGCAAAGAGGAGGGTCGAATCCACCCCGCCGGAAAAACCGATCACACACCCCCCCATTCCGGTCAGAAGCGCCTTGAGTTCACTGGTCTTGTTCAGCAGTTCCTGGTCCATAGGTGTTGCGAATCCTTTAATCGGTTGTTGAAAAACAGTCATCTTGGCCTCTGTCCTCGAATGCCCTTTCGTGCGCCATGCGAGGCTCAAGACTCCTCAGGGCACTCTACTGCTGCGACGATCCGACTATTTTTGAACAACCTGAGTTTTTTAGGCGGCTCGACATATACACATTAATCATAACAGGAATCGGGCAGATAACGACAGAGAAAATCAGAGGCCTGTGTCGCCACTGTCCTCAAGCGGTGCCGTGATAGCCGGACCGCTGAAGAGAACCAGATTTATCTGGTCTCCTGTCCGGCTGAAGGTGCATTGCAGGCTGTACTCAAAGGCCAATAAGGCCACAGCCTGGAGTTGACCCGGGTCCCGCAGGCGGAAGAGCACCCGGTTCCCTTTTGTCATGGCCTCGAGAAAGGCCGGGGAAACATCGAATTCGATCTGTCCCTGCTCTTCCGTGAGATCCACCAGGTTCCCTTCATCGCCGCTGATAAAGCAGGTCCCAAGGTCGATACGCCGGAAGGCGCCGTCTTCGGCAGCCGGCTTCGGCATGCCTTTCTCCACCAGCTCCTGAGGTTGCAGGATCTCCGGTGCGGCAGCGATAACCATGCCTGCCGCCACGGTGGCGTTGGTGTAGCGGTCGATGACAATAAAGTTGCCGGTTGACCGGTTCAGCCGGTAGGGATCAAAGGCAGCGGGCCGATCCAGTTCCAGGAACGCGACACCGATCTCGTTCAGCTTCAGCGTCGGCGCCTGCTTCAGTTCCAGGGTATTGACATCAACGATGTGCCGCAGGCTGGTGACACGTCCGGGAATCACGGTACACCCGGTTTTGACCAGATAGCTCTGCCCGGGGTGCAACTGCTCGTCATGGAGCCAGACGAGATGCGCCTCCAGAAAGCGGGTTTGGAGCGGGGGGGCATCCGGAACGGACAAAATGTCCCCCCGGCTGATATCGACCTCGTCCGCAAGCGTCAGGGTCACCGCCTGGCCGGCGGTTGCCTGGGGGAGGTCGCCATTCATGGTGACGATCCGGGTGACGCGGCTGGTTTTCCCAGATGAAGCGACCCGCACCCCATCACCCGGACGAACCGTTCCGGCGGCAATGGTGCCGCAGAATCCGCGGAAATCCAGGTGGGGGCGGTTCACCCACTGGACCGGCAGTCGAAACGGCTTTTCCCTGTCCTCCCCTTCGATCGGGACAGTCTCCAGATAGTTCATCAGGGTGGAACCCTGGTGCCATGGAGTGTTGGAGCTCGCCTCGATGATATTGTCGCCGTTCAGGGCAGAGATCGGAATGGCCGTTATGGAGTCGAAGCCGAGCGGGGCGGCGAACAGCTTGTAGTCGGCCAGGATGGCGTCGAAACGCTGTTGGTCGAAGCCGATAAGGTCCATCTTGTTGATCGCCAGCACGATATGGCGGATGCCCACCAGGGAGACCAGATAGCTGTGGCGCCGGGTCTGGGTCAAAAGCCCCTTGCGGGCGTCCACCAGGATTACCGCCACCTGGGCGGTGGAGGCTCCGGTTACCATGTTGCGGGTGTACTGCTCGTGGCCTGGGGTGTCGGCGACAATGAACTTGCGGCGATCGGTGGAGAAGAACCGGTAGGCAACGTCAATGGTGATCCCCTGTTCCCGTTCCGCCTGGAGCCCGTCCAAAAGGAGGGCGTAGTCGATGGCGCCCCCTTGGGTGCCTACCTTTTTGCTGTCCGCCTCCAGGGCCGACAATTGGTCCTCGAACACCATCTTTGAATCCCACAGGAGACGTCCGATGAGGGTGCTCTTGCCGTCATCGACGCTGCCGCAGGTGATGAACCGCAGCAGAGATTTTTCCTCCTGGCTCTTGAGATAGGCGAGGATATCCTTTTCGATCAGCTCCGATTGATGTGCCATATTTAAGACCTCTTAAAACGTAATTTGCACCATATATAATAAAAGACTATTTGGAATGAGCTGTTTTTTGTCCTGGCAAGGCTGTCAAGGCAGTGGGCGGAGACGTAGCAGCGCTACGTCGCACAACCGCTGGCGAAGACTTACGACGCCAGGGCGAAAAAGAGCTCGTTTCCGCCATCAGAAATATCCTTCCTGTTTCTTTTTCTCCATTGAGCCGGCCTGGTCGTGATCGATCAGGCGCCCCTGGCGTTCCGAGGTGCGTGTCAGCAGCATTTCCTGGATGATCTGGGGCAGGGTGTTTGCCTCGGATTCCACGGCGCCGGTCAGTGGATAGCACCCGAGGGTGCGGAAGCGCACGGATTTGTGCTGCACTGTTTCCCCCGGCTTGAGTTCCAGGCGCTCGTCATCCACCATGATCAGCATGCCGTCACGCTCCACCACCGGCCGCACGGCGGCATAGTAGAGAGGCACGATCGGGATCCGCTCCAGGTGGATGTACTGCCAGACGTCCAGTTCGGTCCAGTTGGAAATGGGAAAGACCCGGATACTCTCTCCAGGCTTGATCCGCGTGTTGTAAAGGTTCCACAGCTCCGGGCGCTGGTTCTTGGGATCCCAGCGGTGGTTGGCGCTGCGAAAGGAGAATATCCTCTCCTTGGCACGTGATTTTTCCTCGTCCCGGCGGGCGCCCCCAAAGGCGGCATCGAACCCGTAACGGTCCAGCGCCTGCTTAAGCCCCTCGGTTTTCATCACGTCCGTGTAGAGCGCCGAGCCGTGGGTAAAGGGGGAGACGCCGCGGCTCACCCCTTCCTCGTTGATGTGAACGATCAGTTTGAGTCCGCATTCGGCCACCATGCGGTCACGGAACTCGATCATCTCGCGGAACTTCCAGGTGGTGTCCACGTGCAAAAGGGGAAACGGCGGCGGGGCAGGGAAAAATGCCTTGCGGGCCAGATGCAGCATGACCGCCGAATCCTTGCCGATGGAATAAAGCATCACCGGGTTGCTGAATTCGGACGCTACTTCACGGAGGATGTGGATGCTTTCGGCTTCCAACTGCTGCAAGTGGGTCAGGTGTTCTGTCATATATTTCTCCGTACTACGGATGTGGCCTTTGCGTCAGAGCTGCGTAAGTCTTCGGGCTGGATCGTGCGACGTAGCGCTGCTACGTCTCCTCACCATCCCTCGACAGCCTTGCTCTGACGCAAATTCCGCATCCGTAAGGTTTTGTAAGCAAAAAGCTGAAAGTCTTTCATCTCCGGTGCAAGCCGCATTCCTTGTGTTCCGGATTCTCCCACCACCATCTGCCTGCGCGGGCATCCTCGCCCGGTTTTGTGGCCCTGGTGCAGGGGGCGCAGCCGATGGAACGGTACCCCTGGCTGTAGAGGCGGTTTTTCGGCAGCCTCTGCTCGTCGGTGTAGCTTATAAGCTGTTCCTCGCTCCAGTCGATCAGCGGGTTGATCTTTACAATGCCGTTGTTCAGGACGTCCAGCTCGACGGCTTTAAGATCGCCGCGGGTGACGCCCTGTTCGCGGCGCATGCCGGTGACCCAGCCGGAGAGCCCCTTGAGCGCCCTTGAGAGCGGCTCAACCTTGCGGATACGGCAGCAGCCGTGGCGCTTGTCAAGCGATTCGCGGAAAGAGAACAGACCCTCGGCCCGCTCCAACTGCTCTACCTCCTCGTGCTTGGGAACGTACCAGTCGATGGTCAGGTTGTAGCGCTCCACCAACGCGTCGGCCACCTCGTAGGTCTCTTCGTTCAAGCGGCCTGTATCCAGGGCAAAAACCCCCAGGGTGAGCCCGGCCCCATGGGCAATGTCGATGATGGCCACGTCCTCCAGGGAGAATGAGCATGCCAGGGATACCGGTCCCCCTGCGCACTCCATGCCGGCACGGAGGATCTCGGCGGGAGCGGCGTTCAGCTGTATGACAGGAATTGCAGGTTCCATACTTCTTCCTCGTTTGTTTTAGATTTTTAACCCGATAAGAGGCCAGATGAACAGTACCGACAGCAGGAATAATCCCCACGAGATCGCCATGATGACCGTGCCTGACCTGATGATGTCCCGGCTTTTCAGGAATCCTGAGGCGTAAGCGATGGCAGTGGCCGGAGTGCCCATCGGAAGGCAGTAGGCAAGTCCGGCCGGGAGCGCGATAGAGAGGGTTATTACCTTGGGATCCATGCCCAGCGTTTTGCACATCCCCATCCCCACCGGCATCAGGATCGCTACAACAGCGGCATGGCTGATGCATTCGGTCAGGATAATAGCCACGAAGGAGATCACGGCGATTATCATAATCGGTGAGTGTGGCAGGCTTCCCATGCCTTTCTTGACAACCCATACCGCTGCTCCGGTTTTCTCCAGGGCGGCAGCCAAGGCAATCGTACCGCCGTACATCAGGACGATTCCCCAGTTCACGTATTCTTCTATTTTCTCCCACGAGACGACCCGGAAGGTGAAAAGAGCGGTTGCGCCGAGAATCGAGATGGCAGCCAGCCCTGATTTTTCTCCCAGGAAGATCCAGCAGGCAATGGTAACCACCATTACCACCGCCGTCAGCATCTCGTCGTAACTCATCTTGCCTGTTTCGAGCCGTTTTTTATTCAGAAACTTCCGCCCCTCGTCAACGTTATGGATGTCGGGTGGGAAGAACTTCAGGAGAAGAAGAAATCCTATTGCCATCAGGGGGATAACGATCATACAGGCCGCGGATGTCCATTCGAGGAACGTGAAGTGCATGCCTGTCGCTTCCTTAAGGAGTCCGGCCGCCAGTGGCGCCCTGGCTCCCCCGAGGAATGTGGCGATCCCGCCGATAATGCAGCCCCAGGCGATAGACATGAAGAGAAGGCGCCCAAAGCTGCTTTTCCCCTTCTCTAGACGCAACGCGGTGGCAATCTCCGATACGACGGGAAACATCATCGCGGCAACCGCGTGTTCGCTCATGATGAACGAGAGGAAAGCGGAGAGAAGGAATACCGTAAAGGCCAGCCGGGTCGGCGTCCTGCCGAATTTTGCCAGCATGGTCCGGGCCAGCCGGGCTGAAAGTCCGGTACCGGTCATCGCCGCAGCCAGGATGAAAGCGCCGAGAATAAAGAAGACCGCTTCGTTGCCGAACATCGAGTAGGTCTTCTTGGCGTCCATTATCCCCAGCAAAGGCAGCATCACCATTGAAAGGAGCGCCGTGACCGCGATCGGGAGAATACCGCAGATCCAGAGGAAGATCGTCGCGCCGAAAAGGACGAGAGAACGGTAGCCGTCAGGAGAAAGGCCTTCCGGCGGAGAGAGCCTCAAGAGTATCGCTGTCACGGCTGCAAGCCCGGCCAACACTTGGTAACGGGCGGTTTTGTCGATAACGATCAGCCAGAGCGGTCGCGTATCGATCTTGAGCGGCTTGTCAAATGGCGTCAATTCCATCACAGCGAGGCTGAATCCATTGAATCTTCGGCGCTCTTCAGCCTTAGGTGCCGCCTCAGATCGGATGCCACCAGGTGCCGGCGGTCATGGAACTTGCCAATCATGCCTCGCAGGAGCCCCGGCGGTTGCTTCTGCGTGAGCGGCGTCATAAAGCTGATGAGCGGCAAGAATGGTTGTATCTGCACACGATGTTTTTCCCAACCGGATGCAAGGTGTTTGAAGATAACGGCGAGGGTGTCGGGCGCAACGTCGGCTGAGGACTCCGCGAGGGCCACAAGTGGGACAATACCGTCTTTGAGCAATTCATCGATTCCATTCATGGTGGAAAGAGGGGACTCCTCCCCGGCCAACAGGGTAGAAGCCACCGACCATCGCGGGAAAAAGGTTCTTGCGGCTAGAAGCGCACTATAACATGCCTCTCGATCGTAATCCAGCTTCCTGGCAGCAGCGTGATCGAATATCCTGAGCGGGATATCGAGAATATCAACGCCCACCGCATATATGCGTTCCAGAACCTGCACGGAAACGGGATCGTTGAGCCGCCCCATCAGTCTTATATTGAAATTTTTCTTGATCTGACGAGCCATTTCCTCACTGTTTTTAAATGAGCTCATTGTGCCGAAAGAGAGATGAAAAAGTTCGGTAGACTCGGTGCAGAAGCTTTCGAACATCGTCTCCAAGGTTTCATTTATGGGCAGTTCTCCACCCACGAAGAATACGTGGTTGCAACGCCGCAATTCATTAGGTGCAGCCGGATGCAGGGGGCACTTGATTAGGTCGTTCAATATGTTCTGATCTATATCCATTTTGGGTGCCCGAAGCCGGATTTAATCTATATAGCTAATATACATAAAAGTTAAAAAATTCCCTTATCCCGTTATTCGTCGACCTTTTCCAATTCAAGGACATAGTGGCCTTCATCTGTTTGCCGCAGTCCCAAAAGCTTATGACCTTCGGCCTTCATGCTGCGGGGAACGTTCTTTACCGGTTCCCCGTCGTCCAGAAGGATCTGGACCGTATTTCCGGCCTCTATATCCTCCAGGGCCAGCTTGGCCTTGACGAAGTTTGTAGGGCAGCTGACGCCCCGCAGATCGATCACCGCCATGGACATGCTCCTTTCACCATTGTATTTTCATTCCAAATCAAGGCGGCATCTGTGGTTGGATCCTCGCCGCCTTGACGTCACTCCTGGCTTGAAGCCGGAAGTATTCCAACCTGGGTCTGGATGATCTGGGGGGGTATGGTGGCTGCTACCGTGTTCTCCGGGAAAAATTCCCGCAGGTGGTCCAGCAGGGCCTGCGGCCCTTCCTTGATGATCACGTCGCCCAGCCTGATGCGCCCCAGGGATTCCGCCTTTTCCTTGTACCACTTGAGCACTGCCGAGATGAAATCCGCAACCCGCTCTTCGGGGAGGAAGGTGGCGAACAGCGTGCCGACCAAGGGATTGCGTCCCCACTTGCCGCCGATGCGCACCGTGTACCCACGCTTTTTCTCGCTCCAGGCGCTGGTTGGGCAGACCTTTACGCAGTCGCCGCACCAGATGCATGGTTTATCTTCAAAGACCGGTTTATTGTCAGCCCCCATGGTAATGGCCTTGGGAACGCAGTTCTTTGCGCAGAGGCCGCAACTGATGCAGGCCTCCTTGTCCAGTTGAGGGTAGACCGCGCCCTGGAAACCCACATCGTTGGTGGCCGATTTGGGACAGTCGAACGGGCATCCGGCAAAGGCAACCTTGAACTTGTGATGGCCGGTGGCGGTGCCGAACAGCTTCTCATCCACCTCCAGGGCCGACTTCTGGGTGTCCACCAGACCGTTCGGGTTGTACTCGCACCCGCCGCAGGCGACCGGAACGCGCACCCGAGCCCCGCAGGAGGCCACCTTTTGGGCCGCCTCGCCCAACTCCTCAATGATTGCGTCGAAGTTCCTGAAGTTGATATTGATCAGTTCGATCGACTGCCGTACGGAAAGGTGGACAAATTCGCCGCCGTATTTTTCAGCCACTTCAGCAATTTTTTTCAGGCGGGGGACCGACATCCTGCCGCCTGGAACCCGCAAGCGCACGGTGAACAGGTCCTTGCCCCGCTCCTTGATGAACCCGCCTGATTTCAGATTGTTCAGATCTATCTTTGTGGGCTGCTGGGTCTCTGACATTGAATTGCTCCCTGAAAAGTATGGTTTAAACCTATATTAAATACATAGATCTTGTCAAGAATATTTTTCAATTCCCGAGTGCTTTGGTGATGATTCGCTCTATCTGCTCTGGCTCTACATCTCCAGCGCTGATCTTGTAGGATTTCACGGCAGGTTCCGCAGGATTGGCCAGGGATATGATGACGTAGGAAACCAGCGGCGTGAGGGCCAGCGTGATGTCTTCTTGCGATGGTCGTGCCGGCGTCTCCGGATGTGAATGGTAGATGGCCAGCATGGACAGACCTTTGGCCCGCAGATCCTTTACCACGCTGAACTGCTCACGCGGCTCCATCATGAAATGCTCGTTGCTGGCGTCCGTGTTGATCATGCGGTACATAGCTGAAACGGTATCGTCAGTCCCGCCCAGAATCCCGCATACTTCAAGAGGGAATCCCTCGCGGGCATGGGCGATCAGGTCGTCAAGGATGGAAACGGGAATTTTGAGCATCTGAAACCTCGTACGACTTTATTCTATAAATCGCAGACCGTCAGGGCGTCCAGTTCGTCCTTTACCGCGGTGATGGTCGGGTGTTCGCCGCAGATCGGACAGGAGGGATTGCGTTTCAGCGGGATCTCCCGGAATTTCATGCGCAAGGCGTTGTAGGTGAGAAGACGGTTGGTCAGAAGGTCGCCCTTGCCAAGCAGGAACTTGATCGCCTCGGTGGCCTGGATGGTTCCCAGGACCCCTGGGAGCACGCCGATCACCCCGGCCTGCGAGCAGGTTGGGATGGCGTCTTTCGGGGGTGGCTCGGGAAAAATGCAGCGGTAGCATGCCGATTCCCCAGGCTTGACGGTCATGGTCTGGCCGTCGAACTGCAGGATGCCGCCATGGGAATAGGGGATGCCGGACAGCACGCAGGCATCGTTGATCAGGAACTTGGCGGCGAAGTTGTCGGTGCCGTCGATGACAAAGTCGTAGTCGCTGATGATGTCAATGATGTTGGCGGCGCTGACCCATTCCTTGTAGGTCCTGATCTGCGCGGCCGGGTTGATGGCCAGCATCTTCTCCCGGGCGGATTCCACCTTTGGCTTGCCCACGTCGGAAGTGAAATGGATCACCTGGCGCTGCAGGTTGGACAGGTCCACGTCATCGGCATCGGCAATACCGATTGAACCTATCCCTGCGGCCGCTAGATAGAGGGCTATGGGCGACCCCAGGCCTCCGGCGCCGATGATCAGGACGCGGCCGTCGAAAAGCCGCTGCTGCCCCTTGCCGCCGATCTCTTTCAACATGATGTGGCGGGAATAGCGTTCGATCTGCTCTTCGGTCAGCATCAGAGTCCTCCGCCCATGAAGTAGAGGAATTCCAGGGTATCGCCGCTTTTTACCTGTGTATTAACGAAGGCGTCCCGTTCAAGGATCTCGCCGTTAAACTCCACTGTGACGTATTGGCGCTGTGCTACCTCCAATTCATCCAGAAGGGATTCCACGGTGCGGGACGGTTTTTCGACGAGAGCGGTTTCTTTTCCGTTGATAGTGATGGTCATGGTCTTTCTCCGTATCAGATGGCGTCCAGGGCCTGATAGAAATCCTCTATGATGTCCTTACTGTCTTCGATGCCGGCCGATACCCGGACCAGGTCTTCGCTCACCCCCATGAGCGTCTTGTCCTCGGGAGGGTAGTCGGCGCAGATGGTGCTGGCCGGGTGGATCACCAGGGTCTTGGCGTCGCCGATGTTGGCGAGGTTTTTGGCCATGCGCAGGGCATTGATGACGCGGAAGGCCGTGTCCTTTGCGCCGGTGCCGAAGGTCAAAAGACCTCCGTAGCGGCCGCCATAAAGGCGCGTGGCGACCTCATGGCCGGGGGAGTCCTCAAGGCCGGGGTAGTTAACCCACGCCACCTTGGGGTGTGTTGACAGGAAACGGGCCAGGGCCAGGGCATTACTGCTGTGTCGCTCCATCCTGAGCGCCAGGGTCTGGATGCCTTCGGTCAAAAGAAACGAGTTGAAGGGCGCGGCGCACGCACCCACATCCTTGTGCACCAGTTTGCGGGCCCGGGCGGTGAAGGCGAAGGTGCGGTATTTCTTGTGAAACTGCTCAAAATGGGGGAATTTCGGGTTTTCCCAGTCGAAAACGCCCCGATCGATGATCACTCCGCCAATGGAGGTGCCGGTGCCGTTTATGTACTTGCTTGTGGAATGGATCACGATATCGGCCCCCAGTCGGGAGCCGTCGGCAAGACAGGGGGTTGTAACGGTGGCATCCACGATCAGCGGAATTCCCGCTTGATGAGCGATCTCGGCCAATAGCGGTATGTCGGGCACATCCAGCTTGGGGTTGCCGATAGTCTCAACGAACAAAAGCCGCGTCCGTTCGTTGATGGCCGATCTGACACCTTCAAGGTCGAGGGGGGCGACGAAACGGGTCGTGATGCCGAAGTTGGAAAGGGTGTCGCTGAACAGGGAAAAGGTGCCGCCGAAGAGCGATGATGATGCCAGGATCTCGTCGCCGGCCCGGACGATGGTCATGACCGTCGTGGTGATGGCCGCCATGCCTGAAGCGGTGGCTATGGCCGCACCGCCCCCCTCCAGCAGCGCCAGGCGCCGTTCCAGGGCTTCGGTGGTCGGGTTGCCCAGACGGGTGTAGACCTGTCCGGCAGCCCGGCCGCGAAAGACGTCCTCCAGGGCCTCGGCGGTTTCATAGGCATAGGAACTGGACTGAACGATGGGGACCGCGGTGGCGCCCGCCGGTCCAGCTTCCAGGCCGCCATGCACGAGCAGCGAATCAAAGCGTAGTGGTGTTCCCATTTCAGCGTATCTCCATAAAAAAATCCCATCTGATTTTCAGATGGGATGGGCGTCACGAAGGCCAAGTTCTCGTAACCCCACCTCATCTTTGCCGGCATCGGCAGGAATTAGCACCTGACGCCCGATGTGGGGCCGGTTGCTGTGGTTTCGTCGGGCCTTTCCCTCCACCACTCTCGATAAAGCAAGTTCACTTATTCAATTGTATTTCGCTTATAACAAACTACACAAAATGTGTCAATAAAATTTGCCAGAGAAACAACAGCAAAATACTAAACATCAAATTGGTGAAATATACTTACAAGATGCAGAAATCAGCTTTATTTGCAAGAAAAAACTTTGCAGCGTAACTCTGTTGCATGCCGCACAACCGATGCGGAAAAGCTTGTTTGCTGCGCAGCGCCTGGAGCGTCGGATCGAGCATGCGGTGAGCCAGGGGGGTGGGGAGCCGGTGGCGCCCCCAACAGCGTCGCAGCTACGGCCTCGATCAAAAATTCACTCATGACCCTGGCAGGGGACGCCGATATGGTTTAACAGTTCACCACCCCGTGGCAATTCCAGCAGAGTGACGCCGACAACGCTCTGAGCCGGGAGCCGGTTCGCCGGCAGGAAACCCACCTCTGACAATGCCTCCCACACAATTACGATAACCACCGGAAGTACTAAGCCCAGAAACCGGCGGGGCACACGGACAGTAAGCGAAGGCAAGCTGTAATGTTCTTTCAGTGCCTCCACGGCTGCGACCGCTTGCCTTGATGTCTCCTCACCGTTACTCATGGATTTCCCCCTTCATATTTACCTGTAGCTCCGGACTGTGGATCATTCCGCGCATTAACAGTCAGGGAACGTCAACATCACTCTTGATCACACCGCTCCTTTTGAGCACGTTACCGGCCGTTGCATTGGTAGTCTTCCGCTACTCTCCGATAACCGGTCTGAGAGGGCATGATTCGCAGCAAATCTTGCCTTGTCTTTACGTTAATCATGCCTCAGGCTTCCGGCTCCTTCGGGTGCGGCTTCTTCCTGGCAGGTTGTTGAAAAAACTATTGCGGAGAGCCGTCTGCTGCGTTGCGCGGTACTCGCAACCTCTGCTAACTGCTTGTTATGCCTCGGCTGCTCCGTTCCGTGCGCCTGGCATCCCGCCTTCTTCATGACGTTTTTCAACACCCTGCTAGAACATGATCTGGGCCTGGAGCCGGACACGGTTATCGTCGGTTGGTTTTGGTCCGCCGTTAAAGGCAAGTGCCGCCTGCTTGTGGATATTGGTATAGTCGGCCTGGATTTTTAAAAAATGTTCGCGGATGTACCATGAAAGCGCCCCGGTTGACTCAACCCAGTGGTCGTTTGCGACATCGCGGTTGGGGTCGAGGTAGGCATAGCGTCCAGCAACTTCGAGGATCTTGGGAATCACGAAGTAGCCGGCCTGGGCGTAGAAGCCTTGGGCGCGGAGGGTATTGCCGGTAGTCTGGCCATCGGCCTGGCCGAAGAAATATTCTGTTTGAGCGGAAAAGCCACGCCACTTGAAGGCGCCGTCAAAGCCGGCAGAATTGATAGCCACTCTTTCGGTTGCACCGAATTTTGCCGATGCCGGCATGAGCGGGCTGCCGATGCCGATCCATCCGTTGCTGCTGAACAGGTTGAGATTGGTAGTGTCGTTGAACTTGACGGTATCATGGAAATAATTGGCACCAAAGGAAACGAGCGGCTTTTCAGTATAGTCGATGTCAGCTTCGACGTATTTCATTTCACCCAGAGGATTGACGGCAATCCTGGCGGCAATGGCCGTATCGGTGGTGGCGCGCACCGTCCCTTGTCCTTCGCCGCCGAAAACACCAGTGTTGTAAGTGACAAGCCCGTTGGCGATCTTGCCGTGGAGCATCAGGCCGAAGTCGTAGCCCGGCGCAAAGGCGTTGGTGACATGGGAGAGGTCCACAAACTCCTGGGCTGAGGATGAGACGATAAACTGCCGGGCGAAGGGGACCTTGTCCTGACCGAAACGGAGTTGTGCCTCATCGACGAGCCGATAGTTCACGTATGCCTCCTCGATCTCCTTGCCGGTCGAAAGGACATTGCCCTGGGTGATGTTCAGCTGTAGCTTGTAGGTCAGGTCCGGTGTCAGGGAATACCCGTTGAAGTATAACTTTACGCGGCTTAATTGGAACGCGCTCGAGTCCTGCACGGTCTTGCCGGGCTTATTGTCTGCGTTGTCCAAGTCGGTCAAGGTATAGCGGAGCTGCATGAACCCACCGATCGACCCCTGGTTTTTCTTATCCGCGGATGTGAAGGTGAATCCGTCCCCAAGATTGTAAGCAACCGGCTGGCTCTTGGTCACCTCCTGGTAATCCTCCTCGGTGATTACACCCTTTTCCTTGAGGACATCCTCAAGGGTCTTGGCAAACGCTCCTTGGCCGTATAAAACACCTCCCGCCACCGCTGCTGCTACCATTAGTCTTTTCATCTGCTCCTCCTTTTGGTTGTGGTTTCTGCTCTGTATGCTGCATAAGATTTTCATAATCGGGTCGTCGCTGGATTCATGGGCATCTAAAACAAAAAAAAGGCCGGGGATGTCCTAATGGACCTGCAGCCCCAGCCTCCGGTTTTTCCGGTCAGCATGGATGTGCTATTCGGTTTGTAATTCCCCTGTGGTCAAATTACAGGGTATAGATCGCTCAAATGCTGACTGACTTCGATGTGTCTGCGCGGTTGACAGGATCTTATTTATCTATAGAGCTACTATACCAATATGGTAAAAAAAATTAGATGCTGCAATCTTCGCTTTGGCCCGTCTGCACCAGCGGAGCTTGGGCTGCCGCCAAATGGTAAGACTTGAGGTATTAAATTTGGTCTGTTTGAATAATATCTATTTGGCCTATAGATATTATTTTTAGTTGTAGATGTCAAGCATTAATTTCATAGCTTATGAATGTGACCCGAATACTCCTACGCTCCTGCCCCAGCCCCTTTCAGGCCATTGCCGTCATGTGTCCTCATTTCCTGCTGCTGTCTCGTCAACCGGACAACAAGCTGCAAAGGAATATGCCTGGGGCAGCCTCCTTTAATTCACATAATAGTTACATAGTGTACATAAAGTGGTTATAAAAACGGCATATACATACATGAGATGATCTTCGAAGCGCATATGAACCTACCGGCAGTTCCTGCAAGTCTTTCCTGCAAAGACCTTTCGTCCTATCTGTCACCGAACCGGCGACCCGTCACAGCGCGCCACAAAGAACCAGGCTGCCGCAAAGCCGCTATTAAGGCATTGCCAAGTGCAGCCGGAATGGGAATAGTATGCACACCGTACATCTGAAACGCCCGGGGTCCATGGCGACTGCGCTGCGGCCGGCAAGTGAGCGCGAATCCTTATCGATGATCGGTGTTTCCTTCGAATCTTCGGAAAGGATGGCTGCGACGTTGCCGTTTTCCCTTAACGACGTCACCGCCGGGTCGGAGAATGAACTGCAGGCCGTGGTTGAAGGGAATAAGGAACAGGTTGACCTTCCCCTTATTATCGAGCAATCCAATTACTTCGCCAACATAATGAAGCATGCGGCGGCCGGCGAAACGCCAAAAAAGGTCATCGCCGACCTGGAACGCTTTCTGGCGGACAATCCTTCCAGGATCTGGGAAAACAGCTGGGTCCGTTTCCCCCGCAGATATCTCTCCCCTTTTGCCAATGATGTCTTGGAGGGTGATCTTCTGGCTGACAAGAAGAATCCCGCCGCAGGGAAGCGGGCCGATTGCGGGCGTTTTATCTTTTCCGATACCACGGGTGAAGAGATGCTTCGCCTGCCGGTCAGCTACCTGATCAAGCTGGCCCTGGCCGACCTGATCGGCTCCCAGCGGATTCTCCCACCCTGTATAAGGCAGACCGCTACCCGCCTCATGGGACATTATCTGAACGACAATACCTCGCCGGAAACGTTCTCGTTCAATGTCGTTTCTTTAACTCCGGCTGGTGGCATGGGCAAGGCCATTGCCCGCGAAAGCGGCATCCGCTACCTCATGACCCAACTGCTCGTAATGTATGCAAATGAGGCCTTTGGGCTGAAGGAGCGGGGCCAGAAGGCAATGATCTATTTTGCTCCCCATCCTCCGGTACGGCAAAAGGAGATGAACGATCATGTCTCCGATACCTTTTACCGGGAACTGTTCATGAGCCCTTGTCTGTCCGGTTGGGACAAGGGGGAGGCAAAATACCGCTACATGCAGTTATGCCATCAGGTGCTTTCACGCAGTCAACTCAATGCTGTTGCCAAATTGCGCGAGTCGCGCATCATTCTCAACAATCTGGTGGTGCTTCCGAACCTTTCCAATGTGAGTCTTGCCAACAATGGCACTCACATCAGCATCGGCAGCAAACGCATGTCGCAGGCCCTCGCCGATGCCGATTCCGGTTTTGGCGCTGTTAACGAGAAACAGCTCGGCGATCTTGCCATAAAGATAACGGAGCATTTTCTGCCGCTGTTTGTCGGGACCTATACCGCTGCCCCATATCGCCTGGCCTACACCGACTTCCATCCCGAGAAGGCGCTGGGTTTCCTGCCGCACGAACTTGACTACACACACTTAAGGATGATCTGGCGGCGTTGGAAGAAGAAGGCAAGTCTTTCCGTATGCGGCCAGCCGCTGACCCCTTTTGGGCCGGTGGCGTTGGACAAGCTCTTTAGTACTATTTTTCGGCTCAAGGGGGATTTCGTACCCGATTACCGACTGGTGGATTACCTGGTCTGCCTGCTTTCCACCGACCGCAGCCCTGCCCTTAACGGGGTCATGGGCAATACCGACCATCTCCGAAAGGACTTGGCCGACATGGGGGTCTTTGACGAGCAGATGTCGGTTTACCTGCTCTATAAGATGCGTGAGTATGGAAAAATGGGGTTTTCCGGGTTCGAAGGCAGGCATTACAGCCTGTTCGGGAATTTCGAAGAGGATATGGGACGGGCGGCTGATCTGCAAACGCTCATAACGACCCTTGCTTACAAATATATCGCGATGGGAACCACCCATGCCCACATCCCCGACACCTCTTCCGTGGAAAGCGAACGGCGGCAGATCTTCTTTGGAGCGGCGATCGGCATCCCTACCTTTTTTGTCAGCAAGAATTCTTCCAATGCCTTTCTGAACAAGATTCTCAAAAAGACCAACGCGGTCCGATCCAGTCGCCGGTATCCCGGCTATCTGCGAGTCCAGAACCATGAATACTGCAAAGCCCTCTTGAGGATAATCAGAGAGGATGCGGCGGACCTGATCGAACTCCATGATCTGCATGGCACGCTCAACGATCTTGAAAAGCGCCTGGCGGAACCGGAGCAATTCACCGCTGCCGGACGGCTGACTGCCGGTATCCTCGATGAAGTGAACGCGCGCTCTCCCATGAGCCTCAAATCGCGTGAATTCAACATCGGAGCGGAACGCTACTACCGTGGAACCCTGCGGAAACGGCATATGGAGGAGGCTTTCGGTTTCCTTGAAGATGAGTGCAGACGTCTTGACCAGGAGTCATCCGGGTTGGACGACGAGGTGCGCAAAGCTCTCCTGTTCACGCTTCAGGGACAGGGGGCGGCCCGCTTCCTGGCATCGATCAAAGAAGATGTCCTGCTTGAAAAGGCTGACGCCAATAATTTGCAGCGGTTGATGAACCTCATCCTCCTGACCGTCTCAAACAATGAACGGCAGAGTGCACAAGAATCCAATATTGCGAGGAGTGACCGTAAAGATGCTGCACCAGTACATCGAACGGCATAGCGGCAGGGTTGTCTCGGAGCGGCTGTTCGGAGACCGAATGGTCAAACTCCTTTACCACGGGATCAGGGAGAACAGCACAGGTCTCTTCAGGCTACTGACGAGCAGTTGGTCGTCGCATATTCTGGGCATGGTCAATTTCGATCGCCCCATCCTTGCTAAAAGGCGGTTTCTGGCCGACTGCGGCATCGATCTTGCCGAGTGTCTAGATCCGCCCGAAAAACTTGATACGCCGCGCAAGGTATTTGAACGAAAGATCCGCTTCCAGGAATGCCGTCCCATGGCCGAGGATCAGGGCGCCGTTGTCTCTCCCGCCGACGCCAGGATCGTTATCGGCTCCTTCCATGAAACCTCAATGCTCTTCCTAAAGGGAAAATTCTTTTCGTTCGAGGAGTTGCTCGGCCATAATAAAAAACAATGGCAGGAGACGTTTTCCGATGGAGACTTCGCGGTTTTCCGGCTAACGCCCGACAAATACCATTACAACCATACGCCTGTGGCAGGGGAGGTCATTGATGTCTATGCCATAGACGGCGATTACCATTCATGCAACCCGGGAGCTGTCGTAAGCATCGCCACACCCTACTCCAAGAACAAGCGCGTGGTTACGGTCATCGATACCGATGTTCCGGGGGGGACCGGGGTCGGCCTGGTAGCGATGATCGAGGTGGTGGCACTGATGATCGGTGATATAGTCCAGGCTTACAGTGTTAAGGGATATGATGCGCCTGTAACGCTTGCGCCTGGAATGTTCCTTGAAAAGGGGCAGCCCAAGAGCCTCTACCGACCCGGAAGCAGCACGGATATCCTGATCTTCCAGCAAGGGCGGGTCGGTTTCGCCGAAGACCTGCTCGAGAACATGCGCAAGCCTGGCGTGTCGAGCCGCTTCACACACGGTTTCGGCAGGCCTCTGGTTGAAACAGACATCAGGGTGCGATCGATGATTGCATCCGCTATTCCATTCAAGGGGAAACCATCATGCTCGTGACGGCCGTCATGTTTTCCGCAGCAATGCTTATGTCTATCTATCTCTGGTGGGGGTTCAGCCGCCTGCCGGCTGAGAGATGGCAGGTCTTTGCCACTGTGCCTTCGGAAAAAGCGCAGCCGGGCGGTTGGCGCGGTGTAAATTTTACCTGGTACGGAATCCTGACCGCCAACGCCTATCTTGTGGCGGTAATGGTGCTTCTGGTCCTGATGGGGGCGGCCGGCGTCTCGCCGCTGGGCACGGCGCTTTTGGTGGTGGCGCTCCTCGCTTTTTGCGTGCCCTCCTCGCGCCTGGTGGCCAGGATCGTTGAAAAAAAGGCCCACACTTTTACGGTCGGCGGCGCGGTCTTTGTCGGCATTCTCATCACGCCAGCCTTGATTGCGCTTGTAAATCTGGCAGCGGGTGCGGTATTTTCCTTCCATATACCCATCATGGCGGCCTACGCTGCCATTTCCATTGCTTACGCATTCGGCGAGGGACTGGGACGCCTGGCATGCATAAGCTTCGGATGCTGTTACGGCAAGCCGTTATCGGCATCATCCGGCCTGCTGAAACGGATATTCGAGGGCCGCTGCTTTGTTTTTTTCGGAGCCACAAAGAAGATCGCCTATGCCGGCGGCATGGAGGGGGCTGAGGTGGTGCCCATCCAGGCGGTGACGGCCGTGCTTTACACCACCATCGGGTTCATCTCGACCTGGCTGTTTTTGACCGCACATCAAGAAGCGGCATTCCTGACCGCGACCATTGCAACCCAGGGATGGAGGGCCGTGTCGGAAACCCTGAGGGCCGATTACCGGGGGGAGGGGAGGGTGTCCGCCTATCAGATCATGGGGATGATAGGCGTCATCTATTCCGTCGGTGCGGCGTGGTTGTTGTCTGATGAACCGTCCGGCATGCCGAACCTGCTGAACGGACTTTCAAACCTTTGGAACCCCGCCCTGATCCTCTTTTTGCAGGGAATCTGGCTGGTGATCTTCCTTTACACCGGTCGCAGCACGGTAACCGGTGCGACCCTTGAATTCCATGTCCACACCGAGCACATATAAAGGTTTAGTGATGAGCCAAACTTCCATGCCGCATGGTGCTGTGCCGCGAGCCGGCAGGTGCGCATGATGCAGATCGTTTCACGGCGCCTGAAGGCAATTCTCTCCTCCGGGCTTACCCCCCGCAAACTTCTCGTTACGCTCTGCATCGGTGCGGCGTTGGGGTTGTTGCCAATCGTGTGGGGCACGACGATCCTTTGCGCCGTGGCGGCATATGTTTTAAGACTGAACCAGGTGGTGCTTCAATCGGTCAACTATCTCCTCTATCCGCTGCAATTAGCCCTCATCATTCCCTTTTGCAGGCTGGGGGCGCGGCTGTTCCCCTGGGGGCCGCCGTTCCCGGCCGAAATCCTGACGTATGTGCTCCATGGCCGAGGCAGCGGCATGATCAATCTTTTTGCGTGGGCCACGCTCAAGGCTGTTGCTGCTTGGCTTATGACGGTTCCGCCGTCGGCGCTTGTCCTTTACCAGCTTTTTTCGATGATGATCCGGGACAAAGGCCCCGAGTCGGAATCCGCGCAACACTAAGAAAGAGAGTAGGTGAAATGCCTGGTCCTTACGCCCATTTAACTGTTGTCAACGAACTGAAAAAAAACATCATGATGAAGTCAGCGTATGTTCCGTCGTGCGAGGCGATGAGCGCCATTCTGAACTTCTTCGCTTTCTGCGAACTTGGTTCTGTAAGTCCGGATTACCCCAATCTTGCGGCAGACGACGACAATGCCCTCGTATGGGCTGATGCCATGCACTATACGCGGACAGGTGACATGATCCGAAGCGGGGTGAAGTACATCCGTTCAATCGCTAACAATGACAGGTACAAAGCCCTGGCCTGGCTTCTGGGGTACTCCGCCCATGTGGCGACAGACGTAACCATTCACCCCGTGGTTCAAATCAAGGTCGGGGATTACGCCCAAAACAAGAGGCAACATCGCATCTGTGAAATGCATCAGGATGCTTTTGTTTTCCAAAGGATGAACCTGGGGGAGATCGGGGAATCGCGTCACTTTTCCATGGCCGTATCGGGGTGCGGAGCACAGGGAGATCAGGAGCGGCTTGACGACGTCATCGTGCAACTCTGGAACGCCATGCTGGAAGAGGTGCATCCCGACCTGTATGCTTCGCATCCTCCAGATATCCAGGGATGGCATGCACGATTTGTTTCCATTGCCGAGAGCGGGGGGAGAACCGATTGCGCGCTGTTTCCGCTGGCCAGTGTCATCGCCTCCCGCATAGGGTCTGGGTATCCGGTATTCGGCGAGGTTGACAGCCAGTATGTCGAAAGCCTGCAGATACCCATGGGCTATGGCATGCACTATGACGATATCTTCGACAGGGCAATCGGGAATGTCGGCCTTGTATGGCGATTGATAGAGCGTGGGGTCTGTGTCGATGACCTGTCGTGCCTGTCCTGCATTCGGGCCTGGGATCTCGATACCGGTCTCGATGAAAATGGAAAATACGCCTTTTGGAGCTGATCTGATGGCCGGATGCAAACCGAATGTCGGCTCAAAAGCTTATTATTGCCAGTCTCCTAAGTGGAAAAAGAGGAAATTTTGAAACTCTACTTTGCGTACGGCTCGAACCTGTGGCTAAAGCAGATGCGGGATCGTTGTCCGGCCTGCGAAGAAATCGGCTATGGCGTTTTACGTGGTTATCGCTGGATTATTTCACAACGGGGATACGCAAATATCGTTTTATCCCCGTGCGATGAGGTCCATGGGAAGGTGTACAGGCTGACGGAGTCCGACGAACACAGCCTTGACCGCTTTGAGGGAGGGTACCGGAAGGAGGTGGTGCCGGTCCTCCTGGACGGGCACAGCTCGCCCTGCCTGGTGTATGTGGACCCGGTCGAGGAAGAGGGGGAGGCGTGGCCGGAATATGCGGAACGGATCAATCGTGGGATCTCCGATGCAGCGCTTTCCACCGGATATGTTGACCGTTATATGACAAGGTTCATAGCTGTAACGGGATATGATGATATGCAGGGTGTAAAACACTGCGGATACCACGGCAGCGGAGAATCCGGTTGTATGGAAACCGTCGTGGTCAAATCGTGGGACGACCTGCAAAGCGAACTCTTTGCCGACTCATGGAACGAGGATTTGGGGCGTTTCAGATCGCGCTTCGCCTTTCGGGGGCTTTCAGACTCTGGCTACCGCCTTGAAACTACCCTGATCCGCCTGGGCGGGCAATTTGCAGATCTTGAGCGGCACCTGCTGCGAAATTTCAAGAAATACGCTCACCGAAGCGTTGTAGAGCGCGATTCTCTCTGGCACTGGCTCTCGGTTGCGCAGCATTACGGCCTGCCGACCCGCGTGCTCGACTGGACCTATTCCCCGTTCATCGCCATGCATTTTGCAACCTCCAATATCGACAAATTCGATACGGACGGCGTGATCTGGGCGGTCAACTATGTCAAGGCCCACGAGTTGCTGCCGAGAGCCTTGAAGGACAGGCTGGAACTGGAAGGCGCGAATGTCTTGACGGTCGAGCTGCTTTTGGATGTGGTCAATTCATTGCCGGAACTCGATGCGATCGCGGACGAGAAGGTGGCAATCTTCTTCGAGCCCCCTTCCATAGATGACCGCATCGTCAACCAGTATGCCTTTTGTTCGGTGATGTCCGACCCTCGCATGGTGCTCGATGACTGGCTTGAGGCCTATCCCGGAATCGCCCGCAAGATCATCATCCCGGCTGCCCTGAAGTGGGAGATCCGCGACAAGCTGGATCAGGGTAATATTAACGAACGTGTCCTCTTTCCGGGCCTCGACGGGTTGAGCCGCTGGCTCAAACGCCACTATAGCCCGCGGACTCATCCCAACACCGGCGCCAAGCCGGAAAAATCGGATGCAATTATCTTAACAGGAGCGGACCCGGTGCAGCAGGATAAGTTCATAAACTGATTTTATCCTGCTTTTCCCGACGCTTCACCGGCCTCTGGCGGCTGCCGTCATTCAGGGCGCATGCGTGCGTTCCAACTCGGATGGGTCGATCCCTTCCGGATCGCGTTTTTTTTCGCACATCGGGCAAAGGATATACGTGGCGGGAAGGTTCATGCCGCAACAGGTCCATGCCGCTGCATTCGCGAGTACCTCGGCGCCGTCCCACGGGTATGGGTCTCTGGTTGGGTTGAATCCGATCTTTTGGGGCATGCGCCTCTCCTTGTCATGAAACTTCGGCCGGCTCCAGGCCGCAACCCTCATGTGACAGCCTGCCAATACGCCCACGGGCGCCAGTCATGCTTTTCATGACCGCACCGCAAGCATAGGTGATCACTTCCATCCTGAACACCGGCTTCACCTCATCGATCATGGTGCCGGTAGCCGCGCTCCCGCAATGCAGACAATGTTTCGCCAGTTTTTTCATGGGCCTTTTCCTTGCTTTGAGATGCAATTATCATAGTGCTCCATCGTTACAGGCGTATTGCAGCAATGTAATTGGTAGGGAACACTAATCGAATACCTCTGCGCCGCGCCCGTTCCGGACGCCATGACCCTGTTCAACGGGTCACATGGAGGCAATATCGGCCTTTTCCTCGTTATCTGCCAAGGCACTAGCGGCCGACATCAGCGCTTCCAACTCAAAGCGCTTGATCTTGCGCGTAGTCGTTTTCGGGAATTCCTCGTTACGGATGGTAATACTTTTGACCCGTTTGTAGGGTGCCAGCTTCTCGCACGCGCCGAAGATCTCTCTGCGGATGAGCGATTCGACTTCCGATCCTGAAAAGGGAGCCCGCCCCTGTTTCGCCGCATGCTCATCCAGCTCTTGCTGATTCGGACGGACCACTGCGCGGATCTCCTCCGCCACTGGGCCGCTCTTGTGGGCATACACCAAAACCTCCGCTATGTAAGGACTCTTGAGGATCTCGTTCTCAACCTCTTCCGGATAGATGTTCCTGCCGTTGGGGGTAACGATCAGGCTTTTTACCCGGCCGCAGATAAAGAGGAAGCCGTCGTCGTCGAGACGCCCCAGGTCCCCGGTACGGTACCAGCCGCCGTCTACGATGGTTTCCGAGGTGGCATGCGGATCCTTGAAATACCCCTGCATAACGTTTGGCCCCTTGACCAGGATCTCCCCCACCATCTCGCCGGTGGGTGAGTCAATCCTCACCTCGATCCCTGAAAGAACGCGACCGACACTCCCTGGTCTCATCCCGCCCCATGTTTCCGCGGCAACGACCGGCGACGTCTCCGTAATGCCGTATCCCTGGATAAGCCTGATGCCGAACTTGGCGAAACCGGCGGCAATGGTCGGGTCAAGTGCGGCCCCTCCACTGATGAAAACCGTACCGTTGCCGAGTTTTCTCCTGACTTTGGAGGCTATAAGCGGCCGTGTTGCGGAAAAGGAGAAGAAGAGCCTGGAGAGGGGCTTCTCCTCGATTTTTTTCATGATCCTGCCGAGGATCATCCGATAAACCGCCGGCACACCAACGAAGAAGGTCGGTTTCACCTCAGCCATGTTCTCGCCCACTTTTTTCAGGGATTCGCAGAACGAGATCTTTCCGCCGAGGGAAAGGGGGAGGAGGATGCTGCATACCTGTTCGAAAATATGGTTGATCGGGAGAAAGGAGAGGGTGTGAATCGACTGATCTACCCCCAGATGGGCAGCGCTGTATCGGATGTTGGAGACGATGTTCGCATGGCTCAGCATGACGCCTTTGGAACGGCCGGTGGTGCCGGAGGTATAGAGGATGAGGGCAGTGTCGTCAGGTCGGCGCGGTGAGGGGGGACTGGCTGCTTCATGAAGGAGCCCATCAAGAGGGAGAATCGTGCATCGCGAGCTGTTATGGATCCCTGGCAGTGTTTCATCGGCCCTGGGGATCAAGACGATCAGGCGAAGTTCGCTCAACTCCGACGCCATGCCGAGGACCATGTCGAGCCTGTCTTCTTCGACGAAGAGCGCCCGTGCCTCGCTATGGGAGAGTATATGGCGCACCTCGATCTCTTTGAGTTCCCTGTCGATGGGGATTACAACCCCGCCCGCCTTCAGGACACCCAGGTAAGCAGCCACCCAATGGAACGACGAAGAGGCAAGCAGTGCCGCATGATCGCCTGTTTGGAAATTGCAGCCCGCGAGACCGGCGGCGATCCTGCCGGATGTTTCCCGGAGCGTCCCGTAGGAGGTTCCCTGCCATCTTCCGTCAAGTTTCTGGAAAAAGGCGGTACTGTCTTCGAATTTCCGGCAGCTCTCTTCGATCAGCGAGGTAATGGTATCCACAGGAACGAGCCCCAAAGATGTTATAAATTAATATAGAATACACTATGTTTGTTCCTTCGGGGTTACTGTTATGTAACGATTTATTCCACTTCCAAACCCAATGCCCTGTTACGGCATGAGCCGTGCCATATCCACCAAGAGGCCGGCGGTGGCGCAGCATACCTTTGAGGCGAACTCCAGGTTCAGCGTCCCCAGGGTGTCGGTCGGCCGGTGGTAGTGGGGATTGCGGAAGTTCGTGGTGTCGGTTACCATTATCGCACGGTAGCCCTCATCCCAAAAAGGGGCATGGTCCGAGCGGCGGCTGTCCGGCAGGTCTTCGCCGTTGCCCGGAACCGCCAGGCAGACATGGGGAAGATCGATCCGTTGCCGCTTTATTGCGCGCGAAAAACCGGATACCAACTCTTGTGACAGCCCGTTCCCCACCACGGCAATGAAGTTCCCGACCTCGGGGACCGGGATCGGAACTCCGGGCGGTAATGTCTGAACAGCCATGTCGCTCGCGTAGGCGACCGACTCGAGCACAACCATCCCCTCAACGTTCCAGCCCTTTTCGCGGGCATGGGCCGCCAGGGCTCGGCTCCCCCTGGTTCCTGACCCGTGATCGTTCCCACTTTCGTTTTCTTCGAGGGATGCGCCGATGAACTGGATGGTCCGCTCGAACTTAAGCCGAGCCAGCAGGGTGGCTACCTCCAGCATCAACGCTATCCCGCTGGCGTTGTCGTCGGCCCCCGGACTTACGGCAACCGTATCGTAATGTGCCAGGAGAACGACACGCTCCTGGGGATTGCAAAGGCCGCGCCGGGTGGCGATGACGTTCCGGAAGATGCTGCCGTTGTCCTGGAAGCGGTGCTCCGAGGGCTCGTATCCCAGGGTGTAGAAGTGTGCGGCGATGTAGCAGGCTGCCCGCTCCAGCGCCTCTGGCGCAGCCACGGGATGGCGAACTCCTTCCAGCATCCTGATATGGCTGCGGATGCGGTCTATGGAAACAGACTCGCTGAAAAATCCTGTCGAGACCATGTCTTGCCCCCTTTGTCCAAGAGCCGGGATAAAAGTATTTGTCGCAGAGCCACGGGTGATTGCAGTAGCACATCACAAAGCCGTGTGGCTCTTAAAATAATCCGCGGTCCCCTTGCTTGACAAGTCGTAAATAGCAGATAAGATCAATCATTATCCTCCGGGTAAAATAAAAAGATCAGGAGAATGCAAGCACATGGCAACTGGAACGGTAAAATGGTTTAACGACAGCAAGGGGTTTGGTTTTCTTTCACAGGAAAATGGTGAAGATGTATTTTGTCATTTCTCAGCCATTACCTCCAATGGATTCAAATCCCTCACCGAAGGCGAAAGGGTAACGTTCGACTTAGTCAAGGGTCCGAAAGGGCTTCAAGCCGCTAACGTGACAAAAGCTTAAGGAGAGTGCTCTCATCGCCACCCTGAAAACCCCGAAAGAATCCGGGGTTTTTTATTGCATAATCAAAGGATCCGACCCTGAATCCGGCATTAAGACTATAAGTATTTGGCGCGATCCTGGCTTGCGCGTCTTTCTGTCCTGGACGAAACGAGTCATGAAGGAGTAAAATAATTTCCGAAAACGGGAACTGCTTTTGCTGCCATGGCGAGGAGGGAAGTGGCGCTCTATGCTCTCCGGCAAATGCCCACACGTCTGGAAAGAGGATTACAATGGGAATTCCTACTTATGAACAATCCGCCGCAACACTCCTTTACGCAGAAGACGACAACCTGACGCAAGAATTAGTCATCCAGATCCTTAAGTCGAAGTTCCCGCAGATTACCCTTCTCTTGGCTGAAAACGGGCAGGAGGGGCTCGATCTGTTTACAGAAAAGCGCCCTGACATCGTTGTTACCGATATTCACATGCCCATCATTAACGGTATCCAGATGGCAAAGAAAATCAAGGAACTGGACAAGGATGCCCAGATCATCATCCTTTCAGCCGCCGAAGAAGTGGACAATATACTAGAAGCCATCGACATCGGCATTAACCATTATGTGCTCAAGCCGATCAGTTTGGAGAAGTTCATTGCCGCTGTAGAACGCTGCCTCGACAAAAAGAACCTGCGTGACCAGCTCAAACAACAAGACGAGTATATCCGCCGGATGGCCTACTATGATAATCTTACCGGCCTCCCCAACCGTCAACTGTTCAGTGAATTGCTTCACAAGGCAGTTGCCAATGCTCAACGGCATAAACGGCTGCTGTCGGTATCATTCCTCGATCTTGACGGATTCAAAAACGTTAATGACACTCTCGGCCATTTCGTCGGCGATCAGCTTCTAAAATGTACGGCGGATCGGCTGAGGCTTTGTTGCGTCCGTGATCAGGACACCGTTGCCCGATGGGGAGGAGACGAGTTCGTCATCCTTCTTCCCGATCTCGACGGGCCGCAGGAAGCCGTCATTGTTGCGCAAAAGATCATTGAAGCCTTTGGTCAGCCTGTTGTCTTGCCGGACCGCGAACTGGCCGTAACAATCAGTATCGGCATCAGCCTCTTTCCGGACGATGGAGATAACGGCGACACGCTGATCAATAATGCGGACTTTGCGATGTTCTGCGCCAAGAACAAGGGGCGAAACCAATTTCACGTCTCCGCCAACTGCGACAGCAAAAAATGCCATTAACTTCCCGTGTGGCTAAAGTCGCGGCAAGTAATTCCCGCTGTCATGTTTATCCAGCCAATATTCGATACAAGCTCCTTGTCATTGACTTCAGCATCTTTTCTGCCGCTGTGATAATGGGGACGTTGCGTTGGAACTTTAGTTGGCGCAATGTGTGTACTGGAGACGAGCAGCGCAAAAAAAGGGCCGCTTGCCTGCGGCCCCTTCACGATCCTTGCTGATGCATTGGCACCTTCCTTTGGTTTTTTCTTCAGGCTTTACTGGGCCTGAACTATTTTTCTTCCCCTCCAGGTCCGAACCACATGCCGGATCGCTTCGACCACGACGGAGGCATGCTGACGGTGCGTGACCAGGGTAACGTGGTCAGCCCCTTTGACAGCCCAATGAACACTGTTCGATGAAAGGGCCGCGAGTTCGGACTGCAGTTCAGGATGGCCCGGTAAAATATCCTTGCCGGCTGTCACCACGACCAGTGGTTTATCCCCCAGTCCCCGTGTCGAGCGCACCTCTGCGCATATGGAGTCCCAGGCTAGCGATTCATCCTTGGCCGTTTTCAAGTGCTTGTAGGAGGTTAAAAATGCCTTTGCTTCAGCTGCCTGTTGATCCGGCAGCCCTTCTGCCCAGGAATCGAAAAAACCGGACAGGCGGATATAACCGAGTCTCGCCAGGACGGGGACGCCTTTGAGCATCCGGAAACCGGTGCACATATGGGCCTTTATGGCGCTGCTCCGGCGTCGCTGGTCCGGGTGAGCGGCGTCCACCAATACCAATCCGGCAACCTCATTTGGAAATAGTTCGGTAAAAACACGAATGAAAAATCCTCCCATGGAATGACCGACAATGACGTATGGGGGGGAGGTATTGGCGCTTTGCAACAAGCTTCTAAGCTGCCGGGCCGCCAGCATGGCGGTTCTCGAGGTTGTATCCGAATCGCTCCAGCCGAGGCCGGCCCGGTCGTAGGAAACAACATGTGCGAATTCTGCCGTTTCGGACTGCACCCATGCCCATGCAGACGACATGCTGCCTAGTCCCGTTTCGAGAACGACGGTGGGGGTTCCGCTGCCCGCGGACTGCAAGTGCAGGCGGCAGCCGCTCACATCCAGCAGTTTGCCGGGCGGAGTATGCGTAATCCTGTCATAAGCCGATGCAAAAGATTGATATAGCGCTCCGACCCCGGAAAGAGAGAGGAGGGCGGCGGCAGCTAGTCGCGATCTTCTTCCCTTCCCGTAGGAGAAGGGTTGCTGATCCCGGCTGTACTCATAATCCTGCTCGCATGCATCATGGCACATAGGAAACGATGAGGAAGGTATTTTCATAATCGATCCGTCCGTGTAGTGTTGGAGGCGCGAATCCGCCCGCGGGAAAAGAAGTCATACCAATTCCAAATCAAGCGGCATCTGGATGCAATCTTTGTTTTCATACCGGGAAAGGCAGACTATTATCTTTCTGAAGTTTAATAAAAGGCGAGAGATTTGCAACATGAACGCAATAGATGTAACCAGATCGTAACATGTATATCCCGCTTGAGCTTTTTTAGCGGACAAAATCCCTCCCGGTTTCTCCGTCAATTTTCATAGCACGGCATTGTTTACAAATGGTGTGACAATGATGTAAACGTTTGTTAAGCCTGCAATGTGTTTGAACAATTGGAAAGACTTGTTTTTATCGGAGGTGGAATGACCGTTACTAACCAACAATCAGGTGTAATGCGACAAATACTCAGCCTGCCTGTGATTGTCGCGGCCCTCGGCTATTTTATTGATATCTACGATCTGGTCCTGTTCAGCATTGTGAGGGTGCCGAGCCTGAAGGGTCTCGGACTGGCGGGGCAGGAACTGATAGACAAAGGGGTTTTCCTGCTCAACATGCAGATGGCTGGAATGCTGATCGGCGGTATTCTCTGGGGAATTCTGGGCGATCGCAAGGGGCGGCTGAAGATAATGTTCGGTTCCATATTTATATACTCCATCGCCAACCTGGCCAACGGCATGGTTGCCTCGGTGGAGGCCTATGCCGCCCTCCGTTTTGTCGCCGGCATTGGTTTGGCCGGGGAACTGGGCGCAGGCATCACCCTTGTAAGCGAAGTGCTGCACCGCACCATTCGCGGCTACGGCACAATGATTGTTGCCTCGGTCGGCGTGTCCGGAGCAATTCTGGCTAATTTTATCGCCAAGGGGTTCGACTGGCGCACCTCTTTTTTCGCCGGCGGCGTCCTCGGCCTGCTGCTCCTGCTGCTGCGGGTTACCGTGGCCGAGTCGGGAATGTTCGACGAGATGGCGTCCGTCAAGGTTGCGCGCGGCAATTTCTTAGCCCTGTTCACCTCCCGTGATCGTTTCGGCCGTTTCGCCCACTCGATCCTTATCGGCCTACCCTCCTGGTTCGTGGTGGGTGTGCTGATCACCTTTTCGCCGGAATTTGCCAAGGTACTTGCAGTCCAGGGGACGATCAGCGCCGGCAATGCGGTAATGTACTGCTACTTCGGATTGGTGGCCGGCGACCTTGTCAGCGGCCTTCTTAGCCAGCTCCTGCAAAGCCGCAAAAAAGTGATACTGATCTTTCTCCTGATCAGTGTTGCTGCAGTGGCTGCCTATTTTTGCGCAACAGGGGTCAGCACTGGGGTGTTTTACGGCATCTGCTGCCTGCTCGGCTTCGGCATCGGCTACTGGGCCATCTTCGTCACCGTGGCTGCGGAACAGTTCGGCACGAATATGCGGGCCACGGTGGCCACTTCTGTCCCCAATTTCGTTCGCGGAATGACCATCCCGATCACCATGCTCTTCCAACTTTCCCGCAATTATCTCGGTATCGAGACCGGCGCCCTCGCGGTCGGCGTACTCTGCCTCGTGATCGCCCTTATCTCCCTGTCGCGGCTGCAGGAGACATTCCACAAGGATCTGGATTTTTTTGAAGAGTTTATCTGAAATATTCCGATAAGACATAAGAAGTGCATCAGCGGAGAATCAATACGGCTTTGTTTATGGCTGTAGGGTGACAAGTTACAGAAAGCGGGTTTAATCATGGAAAGTCTCAATGGATTATTAAATAACGCAGCCCTGATGCTTATTCTTTGCGTCATTTATGACGCATTTAGAATTTCTTCGATTTCAAATAAAAGTCTGAGAGAAGGTGTGACCGGGGCTTTGGTCGGGCTGATCTGCATTACAGTCATGTTGAACCACTGGTCATTTGAGAACGGTCTTTATTTTGATGTCAGGTCTGTCCTTCTCAGCCTGAGTGGGCTTTTCTTCGGGCTTATTCCGACAATGATCGCGGTAGTTATTGTCGGAGCATTTCGTCTCTACCAGGGCGGCTCTGGGGCATTGGTCGGAACAATTGTGATTGTAGTTACTGCGTGTGCCGGCCTTGCCTGGAGATATTGGAAAGACAAAAACAAAAAGCCTCTCGATTGGGCGCAACTGTATTTTTTTGGCGTTGTGGCCCATCTGGGAATGCTCTCCTGCATGTTTCTTTTTCCCGCGGAGTTGCGCAATTCCATCCTCAGAAAGTCTGCTCTTCCGATTCTGCTCATTTATCCGGCCCTCACTGCGATTATCGGCCTTATATTGAAGCGGCAGGAAGAACGTCAAGCTACGGAGAAGAAACTGCTCTATACCACATCTCTGGCTACAGCCGCGCTCGAATCCACCCCCGATGGCATCTTGATCGTTGACCTGGAAGGGAAGATCGCCCACTGGAACCAGAAATTTGTCGCCTTATGGCATGTCCCGCAGCATCTGCTCGATTTGTCCGACGACGGCCCACTGCTTGCCTACGTTGCCTCACAGATGGCCAACTCCGAGGATTTTACGGCCAAAGTTACGGAACTGTATGAACATCCAAATGATTCAAGCTCCGACACGCTCTATCTTGCCGACGGCCGCATTTTCGAACGATACTCGCAGCCGCAACAAGTTGGTGAGGAGGTAGTGGGGCGTTTTTGGTCGTTCCGCGACATTACCGAGCGGAAGAGCGCGGAAGCGGCACTCAGGGAGAGCGAGAAGCGGTACAAGAGCTTATTTGGCAACTCTCCTGTCGCTATCGGCATCTGTGAGTTCCACAGTGGCAAGATGATAGAAGTCAACGATGCCTGGTTGAAGTTAAGCGGGTATGAACGTAATGATGTCATCGGACAGACCATGGCCGAGCTGGGTTTATATGTCGAAGAAAAAGAGCAGGATCAGATTATCGAGAAAATACAAGAGAAAGGGAGAATACTTAACCATACTACGCAGTACAAACGCAAAAGTGGAGAGATTTTGGATATTCTCTATTCGGCCGATATGATCACTCTGGACTCAAGACCATACCTGCAGGTAATAACATCGGATATTAGCGAACAAAAACGGATGGAGAAGTCACTAAGGCAAAGCGAATTTTTCTTCAAGGAATCACAGCGCGCTGCTTTTGTTGGTTCGTATAAAGCTGATTTTATAGCCGGCAAGTGGGAGTCATCGGAAGTCCTGGATCAGATTTTTGGTATTGATAAGGATTATGATCGTACCATTCAGGGATGGATGGATATTGTGCACCCCGATGATAGGGTCCTGATGGATCGGTACCTGATGGAAGAGGTCATTTCTAACCATAAGCCTTTTTCAAAGGAATACCGGATAATACGAATAAACGATGGTGAAACAAGATGGGTAAATGGCCAAGGATCAGTTTCATTTGATAATAATGGAAACATTGTGGCATTGACCGGAACAATACAAGACATTACTGAACGCAAAGAGGCTGATAAGCTTTTGCATGAAACAGAAACTCGTTTAAGCCTTCTGAGTGATAACATCCCAGATGGTTTAGTCTATCAGGTTGACACCGGAGTAGATGGGCAGCAGCGAATTTTTACCTATATTAGCGCCAGTGCCGAGCAGCTTCATGGCGTAACAAGAGAAGACGTTTTGCATGATGCAAAGGCTATCTACAGACAGATCGTTGAGGAAGACCGGCCGTTTTTAGTCGAACTCGAAGCCAAGGCTATTGCCAGCATGGCGCCATTCCGGGCTGAAGTGCGCATGCGGTTGCAATCCGGGGAGATACGATGGAGACTTTTTTCTTCGGCACCACGCAAACTCGATAATAACCACATTATATGGGACGGCATTGAAGTTGACATTACCGAACGCAAACAAGCAGAACAGGCCTTGGCTGAAAACCGGAAATTCCTTTCGGATCTGATAGAGAATAGTGGAACTATTATTTATGTTAAGGATTGCGAAGGTAGCTATCTGCTGGTAAACAAAAAATTTGAAGAAGTTACAGGTATCAAGCGAGACTATGTGCTTAATAAAAAGGATTTTGAACTTTTCCCCGGTAAAGTAGGCAAACAGTTCCGGGAGAACGACCTTCAGGTAATGGAACAAGGCATAGCTATGGAGTCGGAAGAAACACTGGACGACGGTAACGGCACAAGGCATTTCCTTTCCGTCAAGTTTCCAGTTAGAGACACCAGCAATAAGGTCAAGGGCATATGCGGCATGTCTGCCGAAATAACCAGACGTAAAAGTGAAGAGGATGAACGTAAAAAAAATCTGATTTTTATTGAAGAACTGCTAAAAAACGCCCCTGTCGGGATTCGGGTTTTTAACGGAGAAAGCGGAGATTGTGTACTTATCAACCAAACCGCCGCCGATATTTCCGGTGGGGATGTTGAGTCAATGAAAAGGCAAAACTTTAGGGGCCTTGAATCATGGCATACAAGCGGGCTTTTTGAAGTTGCCGAAGCGGTTTTGATCGATGGCTGTTCACGTTCGGTTGAATCCGACATGCTGACTTCTTTTGGTAAGAAGGTCTCGGTCGTTTATATTGTTTCCAAATTTGTCGTAGCAGATGTGCCTCATCTTCTTATCATCGGTCGCGACATCAGCTCTGAAAAAGAGTTGATAGAAAAAAACATGAAAATCGAAGCCCAAATGCTTCATGCCCAGAAGCTGGAAAGCCTTGGCATATTGGCGGGCGGTATTGCTCACGATTTTAATAACATACTTCTGGCTATCCTTGGAAACGCTGAACTTGCCCTGATGCGTCTTGTACCCGAATCACCTGCCACCAATAATCTAAAGCAGATAGAACTGGCTGCACAGCGCGCTGCCGACCTTGCCCAACAGATGCTGGCATATTCGGGCAAGGGCCAGTTTATCGTCGAGGGTCTCGACATCAATGTCTTGATCACGGAGATGAACCATATTCTGGAAGTGTCTATCTCCAAAAAAATACTTATGCGCTTAAACCTTGTCAAGGACCTTCCTTTATTCGTGGGAGACGCAACCCAGATTCGCCAGATTATCATGAATCTCGTCATTAACGCCTCAGAGGCAATTGTTGAAGCGGAGGGGTTCATTACTATAACCACCGGTTCATTAGAATGCGACCAGGATTTTTTGTCTAAGATATGGTTGTTTGATGAACTTGAAGCCGGACCATATGTTTACTTTGAAGTTGCTGACACGGGCTGTGGAATGGGCAGGGAAACGTTAGAAAAAATATTCGACCCATTCTTTACCACAAAGTTTACCGGTCGCGGGCTGGGAATGGCAGCCGTGCTCGGGATTGTCCGAGGACACCGTGGCGCAATAACGGTTAGTAGCGAGCCGGGTAAAGGAACCTGTTTTAAAGTCTATCTCCCGGCAATGCATGATATTCCAAAAGCAGCTTTGCGTGAGATCGCCCCGACTGAACATCTCAAGGGGGGGGCTGGCGTTGTTTTGCTGGTGGATGACGAAGAAACGATACTTGATCTCGGGAAGGAAATGCTGGAGGAGTTAGGATATACGGCTCTAATTGCTGAAAATGGAGAGGCTGCTTTAGAGATATTCAAGAAACATGGAGAAGAAATTTCTTGCATAATTCTTGATCTTATCATGCCTCGACTTGATGGAGAACAGACTTTGAAGGAATTACAGGGTATTGATCCGCATGTAAAGGTTATAATGTCCAGTGGATACAATGAACACGATGTTAGTCAAAAATTTATTGGAAAAGGGCTGGCAGGTTTTATACAGAAACCATACAAGCTCTCAACGCTCAGGGATATGATCAGAAAAACATGCGGTACATGATAATGCAGGCTTAATATTCCGGCTTGGCTTCAATCTTTTGACGGCATAGCTAAAATTGGGAATTTAGTTTAAAAAGAGGCGATATGGAGCTCAATTTAATCGAAGAGCGGTTGAAACTGGCCATGCAGGTGACTGATGATGGTTTGTATGACTGGAACATCCAAACCGACGAGATCTACTTTTCCCCGCAATGGAAAGCAATGCTTGGGTATGGCGACGAGGAACTGGAAAACCGGCCGAGTACCTGGTTTACCCTGCTGCATTCCGCAGACCATGCCGAAACCGGGAAGCTTGTTAGAGACTGCATTGAAGGAGCAATCGAAAGGTTCGAGACTGTATTCCGCCTGAGACATAAAAGCGGCCATTACGTTGCCGTACTTTCGCGTGCAGGCGTATTTCGCGACACCGCAGGCAAAATAGCCCGCATGGTGGGGACAAATACCGACATCACAAAGATTGACAGACTAAAAGAACCCCAGAGCCTGAAAGAACATTTTCATAGGGTGCTTTTGAGTGAATTCCCCTTCGCTGCATGGCTTAAGGATGGGGACGGCCGCTATCAGGCCGCTAATGTAAGAATGGCCGAATATCTTGGCCTTGATTCGCCTGAGCAGCTAGTGGGGAGAACTATCCATGAGTTTTTTAAACCAGAGGTTGCAGACTTGATCTCATCGGAAGTGGCGCATGTACTGGAAAACGGCACTACAATACATACAGAAAAGCAGTTCACAGTTAACGCTGGCGACCGCTGGTTCGACATCTATCAGGCACCTATCACGGTCGATCGCCAATTGGTTGGCGTAGTCGGATGTGCCTGGGACATCACTGAACGCAAGCTGATCGAAAAGGCCCTTGCCGAGAGCGAGGAACGCTATAGAAAAGTTGTCGAGGTTTCGCCGGAAGCTATATTCATCCACAGCGAAGGACGTTTTGTTTTTATGAACCGTGCAGGAGCCAAGCTCCTTGGTTCGGATAGCCCGGAGGAGTTCTACGGTCGGCTTGCCCTTGATTTCGTTCATCCCGAGCTTAAAGGTATTGTGGCGCAGCGCATCAGGAATGCCTGGCTTCATCGCGACAATCCGCTAATTGAAGAAGAGTTGGTTCGCTTGGATGGTTCAATCGTTTCGGTGGAGATGGTCTCGGTTTATTTTAACTATAATGGGGCTGAATCAGTCCTGGCCATTGCCCGCGACATCAGCGAGAGAAAGAAGATGCAGGAGGAACTGGTAAGAACGCAGAAATTGGAATCTCTCGGCGTGCTTGCGGGCGGTATCGCCCATGACTTCAATAATATCCTTATGGCCGTCATCGGCAATGCGGAGCTGGCGATGATGCGCCTTAACAAAGAATCTCCAGTCATTGAACATCTGATCAGGATCGAACGGGCCGCTGCCAAGGCCGCCGACCTTGCCAAGCAAATGTTAGCCTATTCAGGCAAGGGAAAATTCGTGGTAGAGCAGATAGGTCTGAACCTCCTTCTGGAAGAGATGCTGCATATGTTGGAAGTATCCATCCCCAAGAAAGTACTTCTGCGTCTTAACCTTGCTTCCAATCTTCCTTCTGTAGAGGTTGACGCAACGCAGTTGCGACAGGTTGTCATGAATTTGGTGATTAATGCATCGGAAGCTATCGGAGATAAAAGCGGGGTTATTGCCATCACGACCGGGTGCATGGACTGCGACAAAAGCTACCTGAAGGATATTTGGTTGATAGAAAACATCACTGAAGGACTCTACGTCTATCTTGAGGTAGCCGATTCCGGCTGCGGCATGAATAAGGATACAATAGAGAAGATTTTCGAGCCATTTTTCTCAACAAAGTTTACCGGCAGGGGACTTGGCATGGCAGCGGTTATGGGCATTATCCGCGGGCATAAGGGCGCTATCAAGGTCTACAGCGAACCAGGCAAAGGGTCAACCTTCAAGATATTGTTGCCCGCATCGGATAAGCCGGCCGAACTATTTAACCATGAATTGTCAACCGATGACTGGAGGGGTAGCGGCACGGTGCTATTGGTTGACGATGAGGAAACTGTTAGAGGTATCGGCAGGGAAATGCTTCAGGAACTTGGTTTTAAAGTAATAACCGCCGGCGACGGCAGAGAGGCGCTCGAGATCTTTGAAAATAATCCTGCAATCAATTTGGTCATTCTGGATCTTACTATGCCACGCATGGATGGCGAACAGTGCTTTCGGGAGCTCAGGCAAGTCAGGCCTGACATAAAAGTCGTCATGTCCAGCGGTTATAATCAGCAGGAAGTTACCCAAAAATTTGTCGGCAAAGGCCTGGCTGGCTTCATCCAGAAGCCTTATAACCTTTCAGTGCTCAAAGCGTCGATCATGGAAGTTGACTTGACAGAATCCTGATAGGTTTGATTCGTTTTTTGCAGGCTTACTGTCTCCTCCGCATCATAGGGAAAAACAGCAGCGCTGTCACCAGGGCCGCACTGCCGGCGGCTGCAAATCCCGCGGGATAAGCGATCCGCTTCAGGGCAACCCCCAAGGCCGTTGCCCCGGTCATCATTCCCAGGTACACGCAGCTGTTATACATACCCATGGCCAATCCGCGTTGCACTGTCGGGACCAGTTCCGCGATCAATGCGCCTATGGCGGTAAATGTCAGCGCCATTCCCATACCCATGACGACTGCACAGGCCATGAGGCACGGGAGCCGGACCATCTGCCCGAACGACGCCAGTGCAATCGCCAGGAAGATCAGGCCGACGGCCACGAGCCAGCGACGGTCAACGCGGTCGGAAAGGCTTCCGATCGGCACCCTGCCGACGACATTGGTAATTGCCTGGGCGGCAAAGATCAGGCCAATCTGGGCAGGATCATACCCCTGTTGTGCTGCGTACAGCGGGATGAAGGTCAGAAATACTCCGAAACCGATGCAACTGCCGATTGTTGCCAACAGGCAGGCAAGCAGGCGGCTATTGTGCAGCAGCTCGAAACTCGCTGAAAGGGCGGCGTGCAGATCGGTCTTGTGACGGGGAGGCCCTTTTGGCAGTACGAACAGCGCCAACAATGCAACAGCAGCCAAAAGGCAACCGGAGACGATAAAGACCTGCCGGAGTCCTACGGTTTTGGCAAGATAGCCGCCGGTCGCAGGCCCCAGTGTCATCGCGATATAGATGGCGGTGGTGTACCAGCCGTACGCCTGCCCCAGACGGTTCGGCGGCATGACATCGGCAACCAGCGACAGCATGCCCGGGGCAAAGGCGGCCAGTCCGGCGCCGAAGAGAATATAGGCTGAGGCAATCTGTTCCGGCTGATGGCAAAGGGTTACGAGAAGCGAAGAGATGGCAGTGGCGCTCACACCGGCAATGATCGGCACGGTGCGGCCGATGCGGTCGGCCAGCAAGCCGGCGGGAATGGATAACAATCCCGTAGTCAGCATGAAAGCGCCATTGATAGTTCCGATTTGGGCCGGACCGGCCCCCATCGTGGCTGCCAAAAGCGGCATGACCGGAATGCGAAGGTATGAACTGAAAAAAGCGGCAAACCCGATCAGGCAGAGCAGCAGGAACGGAGTCATACTTTTTTGGGCGCTGGTCATAATATCTGTTTTACCTGGAAAGTTGGACAAAACCGGCGGCTTTTGGCCAGCAGCCTCAGCATCTGTTGTTGCCGCTTCCTGGGCTGTCGCGACGAGTCTCTTCAAGCTGATTGCAACACCCTGTTCAGCTCCGTTTCAAGGTGAGCCGCGGTGTACGGCTTGACGATGAAGCCGGCAGGAGGATGGTCGGTTATGCGTTTGGTCAGTTCATCCTCATTGAAGCCGCTGGACAGGATTACCCTGGCATCGGGACGGATTCTGTAGATTTGGTTCATTGCAGCTATACCATCCATGTTCGGCATGGCCACATCCATCAGCACGACGGAAATCTCGTCAGCGTGTTTGCGGAACTTGCCGACTGCGTCGCTACCATCGCGAGCGGTAATCACTGTTAAGCCACAGCGTTTCACCATCTCAACGCAGACACCCAGAACAGATTCTTCGTCATCAACCACAAGGGCCAGACCTGACAACCGGCTTTCCCGAGGCGATGGGGTCTCCTGGGCAGGCATTGCGGACTCATTCACGGTGGCGGGTAGCTCGGCTTCGAAGATCGGGAACAAGACTCTGAAGGTCGTTCCGTTGTTTAGTTCGCTCTCCACAAACAAAGCACCATGGTGTACCCGCACGATCCCCATCACAGCAGACATTCCCAGTCCCCGCCCGGTAAACTTTGTTGTGAAGAAAGGGTCAAAGAGGCGATCAATAGTTTCTTTGCTCATGCCGCAACCGTTATCGCTTACCTCCAGAAACACAAAACGGCCCGGCTGCGGCTTCACGTCCAGAAGGCTTGTATCCAGAACGGCCTTATCGTAGTGCTGCACGCCGGTGGTGATTCTGACAAAGCCTGGCTGTTCTTTGATCGACTCCACCGCATTCGTGATCAGATTCATTACAACCTGCAGGATTTGAGACTCACCTGCCATTATGGCGGACAACTTGTCAGACAGGCACAGCTCCATTGAAACCGTTGATGCGGTTACAGTACTCAACATCTCCACGTTCTCTTTGATCAACTCATTCAGGTCCAGCGATTTTTTGCTGACATATCCCTTGCCGACATAGGTCAGCATCAAGCTGGAAAGATGAGCCGCACGGTTGCCCGAGCTTATGGCGTTTGCGATAAAAGCGTGCGATTTCGAACCTGGATCAAGTTCCAGTGCGGCCATTTCCATATTGCCAAGTATGATCTGCAATATATTGTTGAAATCATGGGCGATACCACCTGCCATGACCCCCAGGCTTTCAAGCTTTTGTGCCTGGAACATCTGCCGCTCAAAGTCCAGGCGTTCTTCCTGGAGGCGGCTGTTTTCCAGATTGCGCTGCTGCAGTGCCATTGCCAGGTTGTTTATGGCGCATGCTGCCTTACCCGGTTCATCATCCGATATGATCCTGATCCGGGCGGCGAGATTGCCGTCATGCAGGGCCTGTATGCCCTGCATGAGCATATTGAATGATCGTGTTACCCGGCGCAGGACCAGATAACCCAGCAGGGTGCAGGCCATCCAGAAACAGGCCGCAATGCCAGAGGAGACCAAAGCCATGCGGCGTATCAAATGTGCCAGATCTCGCGTGCCGCGTTCCAAGCGTATGGTGCCGATCAGCACGCTCTCGGTATTTTGGCTGCCGCTTATGTTCGAATCGCCTGATATCAAAGGGTCGGTGCGAACCTCCATCGTCTCCTTTATCAGATCCGTTTCAGGGGGTAGGCCGGAACGGCAAATTCCCGCCAGCATCCGGCCGTCTTTTGCATAGATCTCCACTGCCAGCATTTCAGGAGCGCGGGCAGTCGTTTCGGCAAGCTGTTGCAGAGCATCTCTGTTCTCGGCATAGAGGGTGAGACGGACACTCTCGCTCAAGTTCAGCGCCTGCAGGTGTACCTGCTCGTGCAAGTAAAGTTTATGTTCCCGGATTACGTTGGATATGTAAAGGCTTAGGAAAAGTATGGTAATGAGGGTCGTCAGCAGCGTGAAGATAGCAAAAATCTTTAGCTGGAAACTCGACCGTAACGATGAAAGTTGAATTTTATTTAGCATATCTCCACTTTCACTATTTTAATGAGATGTGCTGCTCCGGATTGGCGTAGCCCAGCTTCTCCAGTACCGTGGGGTTGGTTTTATAGGTCGTAATGCGCGGGAAGACAATAGCAGTGTCGGTATTTATGCCGCGCTTGAGCAGAGCCTCAGCCATGTCCCCGGCTTGCTGTCCCAATTCAGCGAAATTGATTTCGATCACTGCTGCGGCACCCAGCCCCAGATGCCTGCCGGTGTAGGAGATTACCGGAACGGCCTGTTTTTGACCAGCAAGGAAAAAGGCCTCTATTGTTTCCTGGGTGGCTGCGGTGACATCGGGGAGCATCCAGAGCGCATCTACTTTGCCGGCCAGGGACAAGAGCTGATGCAGCGTATCCCTTGATGACGATACCTTGCGCTCTACCAACTCGATGCCGGCTTTTTCTGCCGCCATACGGGCACGTTTCAGATACCAGCCGGTTTTGGCGGGATCAAAGATGACCCCGGCGCGACGTACTTTCAATTTCTTGAGTAAATAACAATAGCGGTCCGGTTCGGCCAGCATGGTAATGGAGCTGAGGTTTGGCTGGGAGTAGTTGTCGAGTGTCATCACTGCGATTATCGGCGTGGTGCGTACTACGCGGGCGCTTGCCACGGCATTATCGCCTATTGCCAGGATCAGCAAGGGGTGATCCTCGCGTACGATCCGGGCAACGTCGACATCGGCGTAGTCTGACAAGACGATGGTGCGTTGCGCAGCATTGCTTCTGGAACGGAAACCTTTCTGTACATTTTCAAAACCCGCGCCACGGCGGCTCTGGAGCACGAGGACTTCATAGGCTTGAGCCATGGATGGCAGAAGGATTGCCAGGGCAAAGAGCAGCATGACAAGGCGGCGCTTCATCAGAACGCCACCTTTACGCCCCCCTCGAACCAGCGAGGGGTACTGGGTATCTGATTGATATCATACTGGGCGCCGTTGAACAGGTTGTGCCCGGAGAAGAAGACCTCAAGAGAATTGTCCGCATGCCGGTAGAGCGTCGCCCCCAGGTGCAGGTCCCAGATCAGGCCGTCGTAATTCCCTTCTTCGGATGGCTGTGCGTTCCAGAAGATATGGCGGCCGGTCAATACCCCGCGATAGGTCTTGTCGTCGTAACGCAGGGCCAGTTGCACGGTATGGCGGGCCAGGTCGTTTACCTCGTAGCCGGCCATGGTGGTGTCGGTGAAGGTATATCCGGCGCTAAGCGAGGTGTGATAAACCGGCGTGGTGCGCACCTCGAATTCGGTTCCCATGGCTATTTGCTGCCCCACCATATCGTTCCAGGTCTGGTTTCTGAACAGGGTGCCCTTCAGCCAGAGGTAGGGCACGGCCTTGCTCTCCATCCCCACCTGCGTGGTCCAGATCTTTATGGAGGGAGTATCGATGGGGCCCAGAACGTTTAGTCCGTAGCCGCGGGCCGTGTAAGCGCGCAGCATGGTGCTGTCGTTCAGTTGCCAGGTGGCGCCCACGGCCGGGCTTACCTGGTCCCCTGCGGTCTGGGTATGGTCAAGGCGGACGCCTGGAGTCATGGCCACGGGACCGAGGGTGACGGTGTCGTTCAGGTAGATGCCCCAGCGGTCCACCCGCTTGCTGAACGGGCTTACCGTGCTGTTGTCGCTTGAGTTAGTGTACTCTTCGGCATGAATGTAGTCGCTGCCTGCCACCAGCAGGTTGTTGTCGCCCCGCCATGTCAGTTTGATATTGCCGCCGCTCTGCAACTCCGAGACGACGTTCACCGGCAAGCTCGATGGTAAGCCGGGCTGTGGCGACCAAGGGGCGCCGTCACTTATATTGAAATAGGCTTCGGCGTCCCTGTTGTAAGTGTGGTGGCCAAGCACCTCCAACTCGAGCCTGTCGCCCAGGGGATAGCGCATTCCGATAGAACCGAGCAGGTATCTCTTATACCCCAACTCCTTCAGGTCATAAGGCTGGGCCGGCGCATACAGGTCCCCCATGTCGGCGTGGGTATAAAAGAAGGTGCCCCACAACGCCCCATGATCAGGGAGGTCGTAAGTGAGTTTGCCGTAAACGTTTGTGATGGCGTCCTGGGTATTTGGGAGCAGGCCGTTCGAGCCCAGAAATCCGCCTGAGAGATAGTATCCGGCAAGGCCGCTGGTGCCGCTCAACTGCAGGTTGTCGTCGGTCGTGGTGCGAGAACCGATGGAGGCGCCGGCAATGCCGCCCAAGGCCCGTTGCCCGGGGGGCTTGGTGGTGACATTGATCACCCCGCCCAAGGATTGGCCCCAGGCAGAGGAGGCTGCTCCCTTGACGATCTCGATCCGTTCGATGATGCGGGCCGGGATCAGCGAAACATCGGAAAAGCCGCTTCCCAGGTTGGTGATCGAGACCCCGTCAACATACACCTGGGTGAAGATGAAGTTGATGCTCTGAATAGTGGTGTACGCGGTTATTCCAGGCCCGCCGTTGTGCTGGAGCTGGATACCGGGGATGGTGTCCAGGATATCGGCCAGGGTATGGGCGTTGAGCGCCTCGATCTCCTGGGCAGTGACCACGCTGACGTTCTCCGCGGTCTGGGAGAGGGGCTTGGGTGCGCGGGAGGTGGAGACAAACCGGGCATCGGAGGTGTCCGTGAACCCGAGGGTTGCAAGCGGATCGTCGTCGGCAATAACAGGCACAACATTGCCGAAAAGGAGCGCCAGCAGGACAATGATGAGTTTTTGAAATGAAATAAATTTCAGACCGGAGATATCAGTACCTGACAAAGCAGCCCACCCTGACAAGAAGTGACTATTTCAACAGTTTGTTGAATAGCAAATCTGGATGGCATTGTCTAATCATAAATCAACCATGCTTCCAGCGAGGTTTTTTCCATCTCCTTGCAGTAAGCAAACCAATCGTCTCTGATTTATGACAGGCCGCTTCTATTGCTTGAAAAAGAGCAATGGCTCCGGCGGTAGGGACTCACCGCAGTGCCGCGGGACGATGCCGCGAATTCCGCTCATTCGTTCCTCGGCACAACAACAATCCCTGATTCTGTTACCGTGTACCCCCGTGCACGGTCCTCGTCATGGTTATAACCTATGATCGCGCCATCCGGGATCACAACGTTTTTATCTATGATAGTTTTCCTGATCATGGCATGGCGCCCAACACTTACTTTTTCAAAAAGAATAGAATCTTCGACAAGACTATAGCTGTTAACCCTGCATAAAGGCCCGAGGATTGAGCGAAGCACCGTACCTCCGCTCGTTATGCAGCCAGCGCATACATACGAGTCTATATTCCTTCCACAACGGTCATCGGTATCAAAAACTGTCTTGGCCGGAGGAAAATTTCCCTGATTGGTAAGGATTGGCCACTCGTAGTTGTAGAGATTCAGCTTCGGGGATACATGGAGCAGATCCATGTTGGCCTCATAGTAGGAATCTATTGTACCCGCGTCCTTCCAATACCCACGTTCCTCATCCCTCATCCCGGGGACCATGTTGTCGCAGAAATTATAGGCCATGACTTTGTCGTTGTTTTTCAGCATCATCGGGATCACATGTTTGGCAAAATCAAGGTCGTTATACAGCCTTTTCCCTTCCATAAGTACATCTATCAACTTTTTGGCTGAGAAAATGTAATTACCCATGGATGCTAAACAAGTATCCCTTCCAGGAAGCGTTTTTGGGTTGTCGGGTTTTTCATAGAATTCAGTCACTGTGAAATCACTATCAACAGCAATAATCCCAAACCGCTTCGCCTCCTCACAAGGGACTTCAATAGCTGCAATCGTAAGATCCGACTTGTTTTGCCGGTGATAGTCGATCATCTGACTGACATCCATCTTGTAAATATGATCTCCGCCGAATACTGCAATGTAGTCAGCGTCAGATGATTCGACAAATCTTAAATACTGCATGATCGCATCAGCGGTACCCTTAAACCATTCCTCGCTTTCGCTTCGGGTTTCCGGCGAGATTGCAACGTAAAATTCACCCAGTCCGGTCCATTTACCCCAGGACTCCCTGATGTGCTTGTTCAGAGAATATGCCCTGTACTGGGTTAATATATAGACCTTCTTGATACCTGAATTAAATAGATTGGAGAGTACGAAATCAATTATCTTGTACTTGCCTCCAAATGAAACACTCGGCTCGGGACGTCTAAGAGTCAGTGGAACAAGGTGTTCACCCTTGCCTCCTGCCAGTACCATGGCGATTGTTTTTCTACCACTATTGTCCGGACTCATAAGTCTCTCCATGGTTTATTCTGATAGATAGACCCAATTTAGGTTTCGAGCATGTCAGAAGAGTTTACCACATTACGGCAGATTTTTCCGGCATGGGGGTAGCTTTCGACGGAATGAAAGAGGGCCGCTTGTCAGCGGCCCGTTCACCATCCATGCTGCTGCATTATCACCTCCTTGGTAGTCGTTAGGCTTTGTGCCCTTTCAATTCGTCTTTTACTACTCCGGTGATCCCCTTTGCCATTCCGAACATGAGCAGGAGGGCGGGCACTACCTGGGCGATGACTATCAGGGCGCAGAAGCCGAGGAAGATCCAGACGAAGAGCCCGCTGTCATCGGCGCGAGGAGTAGAGGCTGCGAATGCTGTTGCCGGGGCGATGGTTCCGATAATGGTAGCTAGAGTTTTCATGGCGTCCTCCTTTTTATTTGGTGATTC
>Ga0316217_10000668_pt1 | contig 47520 bp, 30 predicted proteins | sample 1anoAmetaG_FD_203633 | JGI IMG/M metagenome (GOLD analysis project Ga0316217, IMG submission 203633) | Freshwater microbial communities from Trout Bog Lake, Wisconsin, USA - 1anoA | ecosystem: Environmental > Aquatic > Freshwater > Lake > Hypolimnion/Profundal zone | place: USA: Wisconsin...
TATACAGCTCAACTACTCGGAAAAAGCACCCGGCTACCTGGAAAGAAAGAACCTCCCCTATCTGTGCTCGCCCAATGGACCACTTTATCTGTCCGGTGACGGATCAATTTATCTGGCCGCCATAGATGGGAAGTCACGAACCGCGTGCAGGAGAATTTGCTCCGGGGTGGAATGCGGGACACCTCCCGAGTGAGCCGGGCAGGGAAGCCGTTCAGGCCCATGCGGCCGATCCGGGGACTGGCCGCCAACGTCGGGATCAACCTGGGGATCTGGGGTTTGGCCGAGAGTTACATCCTCAATTGAACCCGCTTGAACCGAGGGCGGGGTCGAGAGGCCCCGCCCCTTTTCCCCCTCATGACTCCCACACAGATCGCCCGCGCCTTTGAGCTTTTCGGTTCTGTCATTCCGGCCTCGACCGGGGACACGACCCGCCGCCGCACGGCCTACTTTTACCGGCGGGAGGCCATCGCGTGGGCGCGCATGGCCCGACAGGAATGGCCCGGGGAAATGCAGGCGGCCTGCCGACGCTTGGCCAAGGGCTACCTGGCCACCTGCCGCCATCTCGAATCCAAGTGAATACGATATGAGGTTTTGGAGGGACATGTATTACGCGCTGATCTTTGGCCGCATGGTAGGGATACTGCTGTCAGAGCATCGCCGCCAGGCGTGGCGACGGAGGGGGGCGTATGCCCGCCAGGTCCAATCGGTGCCGCCGGTGATTAAGACATTCCGGCAACGGCAGGCGGAGGCCCGGAGGGACGGCGCAAAGCGAGGTGGGTAGGGCATGGTTTTGCCCTCGCTGGGGCTACCGCCGCCCCAGGCCCCGCGCCAGAGGGTTGTTCCCTCTGGACACCCTCCTTGCCGCTGCGCTGGCTCTGACGCTTCGCGGCCTTTCCGGCGGGCGGAAAGGAGAGTACTTGGAAGCAGGAATGAATCGACCAATAGACGATCTGCAGGCACACGTCCTGGCTGTCTGGCATGGGTCGACCTCGCCGCGAGGTGGTAAGGATAATCTCGACGTGCCACCCAACCTCGATGGGACCGGGGCGATGGCCTGGTTGAAATGGCCGTAAGTTCGCCGGCAAGTCCCCGCAAGCGCTGGCAAAGCTCGCTCAATGGCGATGGCGGCCACGGAGGGCGGCAAGGAGGGGTGGTGTGGTGATGATCGGACAAATTAGCCCCGCCCAGTTCCAACCAGGGTCACGGGCTCCGAAAAAGGGGGGCAGAACGATAAAAGTAGTAACAAATCGTAACACACAATAAGGTCAAAATGGCGACAAATGGCGTAAACTGGCGAAAGAAGACAATTCGTAAGTTGTTTAATTGCAATATACAACGAATATACGCTATCGACGTGGAGGGTTCGATTCCCTTCACCCGCTCCATTAATTATCAAGGACTTACGCAAAGAGCGCGGGGAAGTGCAGGAAAACGGCCCTCCTTTTCTGGCTTTTAGAGTCGTTTTCCTTCTGACGAGAGGTGTACTTCCGGCAGCTTCGGTCCAGGGCCGCTGTGCAAATCGCGTGCGGGTGGTGGTTCGCGTCAAGCCAAGCCACGATTACCGACGTGTCCACCAGGATCACGGCCGCGTCCTCCGCAACCATTCCGCACCCGAACCGTGGCCGTCCCAGGCGCCGGCGTACTTTCGTATGTGGGATTGGGCCTTGGTCGCTCCCCCCTCAGGCCGGCGCGCCCGAATCTCTCCGCCCGCGAACTCCCAGGCGATACGGCTGCCTGGGCCGGCAGCACGGTGGTGGTGGGGTAATCTCAAAGACCAGCGGAAGCAGGTTGCCGATGCCCTCGTCCAGCGGCGTCCTATCACTGCGGAGAGAGTTGAGTCACGTCTTTCCGGCGCTCGGCAGGCGTCACCTTCAAGGTTTGCAGCTTGCCGTCGCGGTAAACGCCTTCGATCGTGGTTTCCAGCGGGGCATGCAGTTTGAACTCAACGTCCCACTCTTTGGGCCAGGCCGGGAAGAGAACAATGCTGCGGCCATCGGCTTGCATCAACATAGCCTGAAGCGCCTGTTGCGCATTACCTCCGTTGTCAAGATCCGGCGTCCAGTCACCCTGCGTGTAAAAGACCGGGAAGCGGTAGTTGCCGTGCCGGACGAACCGTTCCGCTAAGTGTTTGCGGGCCTCGGAGGCCAGACCGATAAAGGCGGCCGACGAGTTATCGTTGCCCCAACAGCCGTATCCGTTTGGAAAGGGGCGGGACGCGAACGTATAGCGCATCATTTCAAGCTCAGGCCGCCCGACACCAAAGACGCGGAAGGGAAAGACCGTCCAGAGAGCGACATTTTCGGCATTATGCGTTGTGTCACGGATAAGTTCAGCCGCTTCAAGGTAGCGATGGCCGTCTTTCTCTTTGATTGGATAGGGCGGCAACTCGCCCAGCACGCGCTGCCAACGCTGCCGGGACGAGGCTGTGGCGAGCGTCTGAGGGAGGGCCAGCAACCCTTTCAAGGCCCGCTCCAAACCGGCAATCTCAGGGACAGGGTTGACCACGTCCCAGTAGGTTTCCAAGGCGTTGGCGGGCTCAAAGCGGAGTTTGCCTCGCTCATCACGCCGATAGTGTTGGTCATAAAAGACTGTAACCGCCTCGGCGATGGGCAGCAGCGTGTCGCGCGCGAATGCGGTATCGCCGGTGAGAGATTCGTAATCCAGCATCATGGCCAGCAATTCCAGCCCGCCCTGCCAGTAGAAGCGGGTGTAGCCGTTGTCAATGCGGCCAGGAAGTTTGCCCTCGCGGTCCCACCCGTAGCCCAGGCTGGCGTCGTTGAAGCAGGCCCCCCAAAAGTAGAGCGTTTCGGGGAAGAACGCCCCTTCGTGCCCGTAGTAGATTTGTGCGCGATGTTTGGCCAGGGGCAACATGTCGCGGTACATCCGAAACAAAGGGAGCATCAGGTCGAAATCGCCCGCCGCCAACATTGGCCAATACATGTGGCGGGTGTTCTGGAACCAGTAACAGCCGCCCCACTCGCGGAAATCGGCGCTGTAGGCGGCGCCTGCGGCGATCTCGTACCCCGCGTAGACGCGGTTGGCGGTGTGCTTGCCGTCCACGTTGAAAATCGAACCGTTGAATTTGAGCGGGTAGCAACCCCGCCCGGCACAGGCGTTTTGATAGCGGTTGAGATGCCAGCCGGATGAAAGCAGCGCCGCTTCCTCGCCCGCGCCACCACTGACGCGCATCCAACTGCGTTCCCAGAACCGGCCCCACCACTGCCGATGCGCCCGGCGCGCCGCTTCCAGGTCCACGCCGGTCGCGTCCGCTGCGACCGCGCTCATTTGCCGCAGCCATTCGGCCGCCGACGAGGTCTGCGCGGTCAGCGTGCTGATGGATAACACAAACCGTTTTGCCGGGTGACTTGATTTCAACAGCAAGGGGCTGGGCTTTGTCATGTCCGAACCGCCCAACGCGGCGCCAAAGGTCCGACCGAGCAGTGGATCGGGAAAGTCTGGAAGCAACTTTTCAAGGCCTTGCAGCCTCAAAGTGATGGGGACCAAGGAAGCCGCGTTGCGGTGATACCAGACCGCCCGATCCGGTTCGGACTCAGCCACTGCGTCGGGATAGACTAGCGGCATCTGGTCCTTGGCAAACCCGTCCACCGCGCTCGCCTCAGCGGGCGCGGCGGCATGTTTTTCCTTGCGCCACAATTCAACCGCGGCTTGAAGCTCAAAGGGTGTTTTGCCCTCGGCTTCGAGCCAGATCACGGGGCGGTTTGCATCCACCCAGAACCGAATCCGCGTATCCCCGGTATCGATGACCGCTTCCCCCTGACGGAGTTTAAGCTCCTGCCGGAACGGTTTGCCCTGGCCGAATGGGTTGGGAGAGAACCGGACGCGAACACGGCCCAGCTTCACCAACCGCGCATGTTCATCCCAGGCATCGGTGCGGGCGATGTAGAAGAGCAGATCGCCGTCCGGCTCCACCCACAGATTGACCCCGACCTCGCCGTTGCCGAGCGGCATGGAACCGGAGCTGTCCTGGCTGGGCGTGGTCCAGACGACGTTGTAGGCATCCATCGGATCGCTCGCTGCCGTCGCCGGCCAGACCGATAAACGGGAGATAACGGCTAGGCCCATTCCGAAGCGAAATGCCGCCCTGACTGTCGTCGGAAGGAAGTTCATTGGCTTATCTGAGGTCTCATGAGTGTTGGCCGCTTTCCGAGGTTAATATCCCCACTTGGAGCGCGCAATCCCATATCCGTCCGACCTGACCGACCGAACGAGTGGATCGGCCTGCCGCTCATTACTGGGAAGTCAACATAACGATCGTCGCCGCGAATCGCGGTTGCGACCAAGAACATCAAGACTTACTTTGGGATCGCCTCGCCTGTACGGCACGGGCAAACTCGCCACATGAATATCTCCGCGCTCATCTTTGCGGCCCTGCTCACCTTGGGCGGCCCAGCCGTTCGCGGCGGTCCGGCCGCGGAGGGATTCGAGCCGATCTTCGACGGCCGCGCGCTCGATGGGTGGCAAGGACAAGACATGTCCTTCTGGTCCGTGGAAGACGGGGCGATCACGGGAACCATTTCTCCGGAGCACGCGCCGAAGTTGAACCAGTACCTCATTTGGCAGGGCGGAATGATGGATGACTTCGAATTAAAGGTCACCTTCCGTTTGCGCAGCACGAATCTTGAGCGCCAGGCGCCACGCCTCGGCTTTGCCCCCGCGCGTCGAGGTGAACAGGACCTTCTTCCGGTCGGGACTGAACATGGCATCGCCGCCCTGTCCCTCGTTGTCCTCCTAGGTAGGCGGTTTCAAAGCGGATCCGTCTGCCTGGACCGTCCACAGGCGCCGGGCGTCTGAGCGGTTGCTGCAGAAGAGAATCTCTCCGGCGCCGCTCGCCGCCAGGGCGCTGGGACAGTCTATCGGCTCGCGCTACCGGGGATTCCCCGGCTCGACATTCTGTAGTTTTCCCGACTATGGCGAGCCCTCTCAGCCGGTTACTGTTCATCTATGAATGACATCATTCTATGGTGGGAAGCGGAGTGGTCTCGGGAATGGGAGCTGCTCGCACGCCATGAGCGCCGGACGCAAAAGCGATCGCGGTGAAAACCGTTACACCAAAAACTGGCATCACAGAAAGAGAAAGGTCACTAGCATATGAAGAAACTAATCATGGGCATCGCGGTAACTTCCGTACTGGTTCTATGCGCGCATGCGGCGACATTTACCGTCCCGGGCATTGCCGATCCTTGGCTGGCAAACGGCACCGTCGACAACGTCGGCACTCCAGAGCCTGCCGATTCCGCGCCCTTCGACTCTCCGGTTTTTGCCGGTTCCGTTACCGGGGGAAGCACGATCACTTGGAGTGCCACCGGCTCAACCATTAACTATGGCTACGGGAGTGGCGTGGGGACGGATGGTCCGAATGGTTCCGGCGGTCCTGTTGAACGCTATCTCGGAGCCGGCGCTAATGGCATTTCAGACCTTCAAGCGCCAATGAACTCTCTGATTGGCGTGTTCACCGGCCCTGGCGGGGGCACCGCATTTTTCATGGGAGCCAGTGGCAGCGTGACGGTTCCAAGCGGCGACACTGCGTTTTACATGGGGAACATGGATACGTATGGTTGGGCAAACAACAGTGGTGCTTTTACCGTGGAAGTAACGGGAGTACCCGACGGCGGTTTGACTGTTGCCATGCTTGGCATGGGCCTATCTGGATTGGCCTTCATTCGCCGGAAGCTCTAGTACGACAGAGGATTCACAAGGCATAACTCCACTGGCCGCCAAGCCAGTGGAGTTTTTTTGTGTGCGCCCGGCCGAGAACAAAGCGCCCTTTGAAGGCCACAGGGCAAAACTCCGAGAGGGACGAGGCAGGGGAACTCTGTGCCCCCGTTCAGAACCGAGGCGCCAGCGCGCCAGGATGAGATCTCCAGAGGACCGGCACCGAAGGGAGGCGGTTGAGATTCACTCGAGGGTCGGGTGGGCGACCTCGCCGCGGAGTTGGGCTTCGCCTCCGGCCTTTTCGTACACGCCATAGAACAGGGAGCATGAATCCAGCCAGGTGGTGATTCGGTGGAGGTCCTCCGGCGAGAGTTTGAGCTCGTGATGACCGGCCTGGAGGAGGGCGTAGAGGCGGGAGGCGCGCGCTCCGAATTGGCCGGGAGTCGTCCGATACCACTTCTCATCGTAGAAGTCGCGGCCGCCGTAGTTGAAGAACCCGAATTTTGGCGTAAGGCTAACATAGGAGGCGTAGTAGTGGGTGGCGCCATACGCTACGATCTGGGAGTCGAGCCGGGGAGATTTATCGGGCGACTTGGAGTGGCAGCCCACGCAGTTTCGATCCAGCACGGGCTGCACTAACCGGGGATAGCTGAAGGGATTGGTGCCATCGACATCCGGCGTCAATCGAGAGGGGGCCCGACGCAAGGCAAGAGGGTAGCTGCTGGTCAGGGAAGGGGCGTGATGACGAAACTCATGGCATCCCTGGCAGGTCAAATGCTCGCCGGGCTGCAATTGGGTGGCCGAGCGCATTGAGGTCACAGCCAGCCCGGCTTCGTCGAGGGCTTGGAAGAAGAGTTCGCGCCGGGCCGGCACGATGAAATGGGCGCTGCCGTCCGCTTCGACAGGCACGGTGCCAAGGACGGCGCGGGCGATGTTGACGGAATCCTGGCTCTGGGGCAAGCGCAGGCCGGTTTCGTGGGGCGGGGCGCCGGAAGGGACGGACATGGGTATGGCCTGATAAACGCGGAGGGTCTTGATACGGGTGCCCTCCGGCCAGGGCTGCTGGCTCTCGTAGACGTTCGCCACGGCAATCGTCGCCTCGGGCGAGGTTTGAAGCCCGTCTCGCTGCGCCAGTTCGGACACGATCGGCGGGCGAGGCCTAGTCTTGAGAGGGATTGGATTATGGCAGGCGATGTCCGGGTCGCGGTAGATAAGTTCCTTGTTGCCAAACGCGTCGACGAGATAGAGGCCATAGACACCGTGAGCGGAGGGGAGGGGCTCATAGGCGGCCAGGTAGTAGTTCTCGCTGAGGGGCCAGGGCGAGCCGTAGGACTCGGTGCCGCCTTGGGTTTCGGGGAAATCCACTTCCGGGGTCAACCGGCTGACCGGGCCCATGGCGTCATCATCGGGGCAGTTGGGATCGATGAGGATCAAGGAGCCGAATGCCTGGCCATGATGGGGGGCGGCCACGCCCACGAGGCGATGAGAGCCGGGAATGGAGCGAACCTCCAGTTCCATATCGGCGCGCAATGGCCGGCGTGAGAAATTACCGTGGACGGCGCGGGGGTTGCGGCCGTCGGGAGTCATGACCCACGGGTGGTGGGCGGTGGTGCCGTGGCGGTCCACGTAGTCCCATCGCGTCCAGAGGAGCATGCCGTCTTCTGCGACACTGGGATGCCACTCATTGGTCTCATGAAAGCTGAGGCACCGGATATCGTCGCCCTCTCCCGCCATATCAAAGACCGTGAAGGTGGGGCAGACGCGGCCGCAGCGCAGGTAGCCTCCACGCCGTTCGCTGATGAAGGCGATTCGCCCGCTCGGCATATAGCACGGCTGGAAGTCATTCCAGGTTCCGTCGGTGAGTTGGCGCAGGTGAGAGCCATCCACGTTGACCTCGAAGAGGTGGTAGGAGCGTCCCGATGCCCAATGCCCGCGGGCGGGGTCGGTATGATCTTCATGGTTGCGACTGCCCTGGCACTCGACATAAGCGAACACCACGGTGCGGGCGTCATAGGACAAGTCCGGAGACAAAAAAGAACCGCCCTCGGTGGGTTCGCCGCTCAGGTTGCCGACCCAATCATAGTCGAGCTTCCACGCGCGCTTGGGTCCGCCATCAAGGGGTTGCCCCGTAAGCCGGCCCTTGGTGACAGCGGATTCAGCGAGGAGGTCCCGCACCGCCGGCCTGGCGCCGAACGGATCAGAGAGGATGAACAGGCCCCCGCCCGGGAGTTGGGTGATCCCGTAATACTGGTCGCAACAATGGCCGGTGAGGGACCGATGGCGCTTGAGAAAAATCAACTCCTTGAAATCCAGCAAGGGATTGGCAAAGGCAATGCGGCGCCGGAGGTGGCAGGCGCGGTCGAACAAAGCGCGGCGGGCCGCTGGATCGTCTATCGATGTCTGGTTGGCCTGGGCGCCCAAATTGGCCAATTCCGTAGCTTCCGCCGACAGATCCGGCGCTGCCGGGAGTTGGCGCAGGTCCTTGAGCAGCGCTTCGGTTCGCCGGAGGATCACCGCCAAAGGGTCTTGGTCGGTTTCTCGGATCAGCGCTTCGTCACGGAAGGTCTCCCCCGCCAACTGTTTGAGATGGGCGCGCCGGGAGAGGTCGTGCGCGAGCAGGGCGAATTGGCGATCTTCTTCCCCGACGGGGTAGGCGAGTCCAGACGGGCTGGAGCCCACCCAGGCGGAGGGGGTGGCCAAAACGAATTGGGTGACAAGGGTGAAGGCAAACGCAAGTGAAGTTCTCATTTCAAGCTTTCACGGGTTCGCCTAGCGCCACCACGTCACGGCGCATCCGTTCGAGGTCGCCAGGGGCGAGTTCAAGTCTGGCGGCGCCCGCGTTTTCGTTGAGTTGCGCCAGGTTGCGGGCGCCGCAAAGCACGTGAGACACCCCCCGTTGGGCGGCCGTCCAGGCGATCACCAGTTGCGAGAGCGCGCAGGCGTATTTTTGTCCAAGCTCTTCCCAGGAAGCCAGGAGATCAAGAACCCGGGCCCGGTTGATGGGAGTAAACCAGGGGTTCCAGGCATCGTCGTTGCGGAACTCGCCCGGTTTGAAAACGCGGTCGCGGCCGACGCGGCCGGTAAGCAAACCCTGTTCGAGGGACATATAGGTCAAGGCTCCGAGGTGGTGTTCGGCGCAGAAGGGCAGGAGGTCGGTTTCCGGTTGGCGATAGAGCATCGAAAAGCGGAATTGGTTGCTGACCACGGGGCCGCAGCGCAAATTCTCCTTCAACTCGTCCAACGATACGTTGCAGACGCCGATCGCGCGCACTTTGCCCTGATCCTTGAGCTTCAGCAGGCAGGCCATGCTCTCTGCAATTGGGGTGCAGTCCGGAGGGGCGGCGGGCCAATGGGTCTGGTAGAGGTCAATGTAATCGGTGCCCAAACGGCGGAGGCTGTTCTCGATTTCGAGCTGCAAGGTGTCCGGCCGCAGGCTGCGGTAGAGTCGCTTGCCGTCGAAGTCGGCGAAAAAGCTGCCTCGGGTATCTTCCCACCACAGGCCGCACTTAGTGGCGAGGATGGCTCGGTCACGGCGGCCTTGGAGGGCCTGGCCCACAACGCGCTCGCTATGGCCCCAACCGTAAGCAGGCGCGGTATCGATCAGGTTCAGGCCAAGATCCAGAGCGGCCTGGATCGTGCGAATAGACTCGGCGTCATCGGGGGCGGAGCCCCAAATCGAACCGCCTCCCATCACCCAAGCCCCGAGGCCTACGACTGAGGCGCTGATTCCAGAATTACCAAGCGGTCTGTATTTCATAACGGATGCCATTGGCGGAAGTCGTCATTCGGCGAAGACTAAACCGGTCGGGCTCGGGCTGCAAGCCTTGGTCTTCAAGAAGAATTTCGGCACGGTCGATTTCGGGGCGACTGGCGCGAAGGTGGTCGAGCTGTACGCGTCTAACCCCCAGGTTATTGAGATGAGCCTCTTCCAGCCGGCGTTGGTATAGACGGGTTCACGCAGCCAGTCGCGGTTGTGGCCGCTACCGGCGACGCACTCGAACAAATACTCATTGCCGACTCCAGGCAAACGCGCCGCTTCCATGGTGACGGCAACTCATCCGAGACCAACCGTGGCGCGGCAGCCTGGCGCATGGGCGCTGTTTCGGCCGACGCCGTTGCGGGCTTGGCGCCGCGCAATGTGAAGCGCGCGGGCGCGGAGCTTTCGCGTTGGAGCCAAACGACCAGCATCGGGCGGCCGTTGGGATCGTACGTGATGCCCTGCCGCAGCGCGGGACCCTGAAGCTGAGTTACTCCGTCGATTTCCACCTCGGGCGGCGAATTCCCATTCCAATTGCGCGCCACGAAGGCAGGATTGTGGATGGGGTGCTCGGCGGAGGCCGCCAAACGGAACGACGGCGCTGGGCCGGTCGCAGCGAGAAAGCAGGCCCGTTGCGCGGCCTCGTACCCGCCGCTTCGACAATCAGTCACCGCCTCCAATGCGGGCGGTTGAAGCCAGGACCTGGCCAACGGCAGGAGTTCAGTGGGAGCTTGCCGCGCCATGCCTTCCATGAGGATCTTCTCCTGAAACGGCGCTTTCCCGCCGGCTTTAGCCCGCATCGGCCAGAAGAGATGCGAGATGGAAGAGTGAGAGGCTCGGTCGGGGAAACTGGCATTCCGACCCGAAGAGTTGATCGAAACCGACCACGACGTCCGGGTAGGGCCCAAACCGGAACAGATTTTCCCACGTCTCGTAGTAATGCAGATGAGTATAAACGGCCCCGAATTTCCCCGTACTGGGTGGAATGGGAAACCGCCGCCTTTCCAGGTCGGGCGAGCTGAGCACCGCCGCGCCGGTCCCGCCCGCCGCGAAAGCCGTAGCGACCTGTTTCGCAAGCTGAATCGCGGGGGCGGCGAGGATGAATCCCGCCCACGCGCGTTGACACTGCGACGCATCGGCGTCAGGATACGCCGCGATATGATATCCCAGCGGACCGTCTTGCTGGCGCTGGCCGACGCTCAGTACGGTGTTTTTAGCGGTGTCGCCCGCTATGCGCGAGAGCGCCAATGGCATTTGGCGGCCGACATGATCTACACCGCTCGGATTCCCATCGGTTGGCGGGGCGACGGCATCGTTTCCTTTAGCGGTTACCGGCGCAATATGGAAAAGGCCTTCTGTTCTGAAGTTATCCGCTCCATCAATGTGGAAATCGTCCGCGCGCGCATTGTCCGCGTCCAAGAACTCCTGACGACCACGAACCGGACGGCTTGTGATCCGGCCGCATCCTGTGGCTTCAGTCGGCCCAACCAATTCTTCCGGTCCTTTCGACAGCGCGTCGGAATGAGCCCGGGCGCCTGTCGCCGGCCAGGACGTAGGAATAAACAATCTTCAGTCAATCGATTGTAGCGCGCATGAATGCCGCAAGGAGTGTAAGACTGCGCTTCATCCCGAGTTCTTATCCAGACCTCAGTGGACCCCGCGGTCGCATCTGGCGTCGGGTGACTGGCCTAGGGATTTGGTTGGGGTGTATCTGGACGGCGATGGCGACTGGCCTGCCTTGGGAGGGGCAGGACTATGTAGTCCAGGTTTGGGGAACCCGGCAGGGCTTGCCGCAGGATGCAGTTCGCGCCTTAGCTCAGACGCCGGACGGGTATCTGTGGGTGGGCACTTTTGGTGGCTTGGCGCGCTTTGATGGCAACCGCTTCGAGGTGTTTGGGGTCGGAAATACCCCGGCGCTGCCGGACAATTTGGTTAATGCGCTATTCTGCGATCGGAAAGGGCGGCTATGGATCGGCCACGATACCGGCCGCGTTACCGTCATGGAAGGCCGGCGCTTTCGCCGGGTTTCGCTGCCGGGCGATTGGGCCAGGATCCCTATTAGGAGCTTCGGCGAGGATTCCACCGGAGGTATTTGGGTAATCAACACCCTGTGGCGGTTGGCGATCATCGCCGCGGATGGCGTTGGGAGGTCCGCCCCGGAATCTGAGGTCAACGGACAGGCGCTGCATTTCCAGACCTCGGCTGCGGACCGGTCGTTGCGGGTTGTGACTCACGACGGTCGCTGTTACGTCATCGGATCCACGGGAATACTCGCTGATCCTGACGGTCCGCCACCGCCCGGCGACGGAAAGCGGGTCATTTGTAGCGGACGTGGCGGCTACTGGGCGGTACAGAAAAAGCAGCTTGGGCGCTGGGTAGCTGGGCGGGAGGTCGAGGCGCTAGGTATCGTGGACTGGGGCGAGGCCATCTATGCTATCACGTGCGAATGGAACGGCATGGTAGCGGCAGGCGCGTTTAGAGACGGGCTGAGCTTGGCGGGTCGGGGAGGGACTCGGCGACACTTCGGCAGCGAGGAGTTGCCGAGCAATTGGATCGCCGCGTTATTGCCGGACCGGGAAGGAACTCTGTGGGTCGGGACTGGGGACGGAGGCTTGGTGGGGATTTGGCCGAAGCGGGTTTACGTGGTCAAACCGCCCGGGGAAGCATCGATAAAGCATATCCAGAGCGTTACTCCGGCCAGAGAGCATGGCATTTGGGCCGCGACAGAAGGCGCCGGCCTGTTCCAGTTCGACGGCGAGGAGTGGCGGCAGGCGCCGGATCTGCCGTGGTTACGGGTGCGTGTGTATTCGTCCCTCTGGATGGGGGAGGACGGGCGTTTGTGGGCCAGCACTCCACAGGGCGGGTTGTTTTATCTCCTGGACCGAACCTGGCATGTCGTCTCGGAAGTGGACCGCATCGTCGGGGCTCGCGGCGCATTGCTGGCGCAACGCGACGCCCTCTGGCTGCCATCGGCTCACGGTCTGTTGAGAGTGTCGGGCAGGGATTTGAACCAAGTGGAACAAGTTTCCGGATGTGAAGGGATTTGTTGTCTTGCGGACGACGGAGGCGGAGGGGTTTGGTTCGGGGGCTATGGAATTGGGCTGGGCCACTGGTCCAGCCAGGGAACCCAATTGCTCAGGAGCGCGGATGGGCTGCCGAGTGAGAACATCCTCTCGCTCTACCGGTCAGGAGACGGAAGCCTTTGGATTGGCACCGATGGGGCCGGGCTGCTGGTCTTGAAGTACGGGCGTTTCGGGGTGATCTCAAAACGCAACGGGCTGCCTTCAGAGAGCATCTGCCAGATCACTGAGGATGGGACCGGTCGCTTGTGGCTGGGTACCGGCGGAGGGATTTGCGCTGTCTCATTGGAGGATCTTGAGGGGTGCGTCGCGGGCAAAACACAGCGTGTGGAATGCCTGGTACTGGACACGACTGATGGAATGGAGAGCCAGGAGTGCTCCGCTGGGAATCAGCCTTCAGTGTGCCGCACGGCGGACGGCTCCCTCTGGTTTGCCACCCGCCGGGGAGTGGCGGTGGTGGCGCCGGCGACCGTGAAGGCCCGCTCGGCGCCGCCTCCGGTTAGGATTGAACAGATCCGGACCGACGCGGGCTCTTTTTCACCGAGCGGCCCGGGCATGCCCTTGCTTCTGCCCCGGGGCCAGCGTCGGCTGCAAATCGGCTTTAACGCGCCCTGCCTCCGGGCGGCGCACCGAGTCCGGTTTCAGCACCGATTGGACCCGATCGACGCGCATTGGGTGGAATCCTGGGACAGCCGGGAAGTCACGTATGCGAGTATTCCTCCTGGCGAATACCGGTTCAACGTCACCGCGTGCAACGAGGACGGTGTCTGGAACCAGCAGGGGGCGGCGGTGAGTTTTGTCATTCCGCCTTTTGCGTGGGAACGGGCCTGGTTCGCCCCGGCCTGCTGGGTCGGCGGCCTTGGCGCCGCGGCTGTCTTGGTGCTGGCTTTCATTCGTCAGCGGCTCAACCGTCGCCTGGAGTTGCTCGAGCAACAGCGGGCAGTGGAGCGGGAGCGCTCTCGCATCGCCAAGGACCTCCATGATGACCTCGGCGGGAGCTTGACGGAAATCGGCATGTTGGCGGATGCCGCGCGCGCGCCGATTGCGGCCAAACGAGGCTCGGAAGATACACTGGCGCAGATAGGACGAAAGACCACCCAGCTCGTGCGCGCTCTGGACGAAATCGTTTGGGCGGTGAACCCAAAACATGACTCGGTAGCCTCACTGGCGGATTATCTTGTTGGGGTAGCGAGGGAGTTTTTGGCGCCTGCCGGCATTCGCATGCGGCTGAGCCTGCCGCGGGATCTGCGGGCCATCCCGCTGTCCCCGGAACACCGGCATGAGATGTTCCTTGCCGCCAAGGAAGCTTTGAACAATATCGTGCGACATGCCAAGGCGACCGAAGTCTGGCTGCGATTGGAACTCGAATGCAGGCGCCTCTGCATCAGGATTGAAGACAATGGCTGTGGTTTCGACCCCGATCACGTCCAGAACGGAGGAGATGGATTGGTGAACATGCGGGAACGCCTCGCCGATCAGGGCGGGGAGTGTCAGATCCGAAGCCGGATTGGCGCTGGAACCTCAGTATGTTTCAACTTACCCATCGAGTGACCGCACGGCCCACCCAGGTTCGATTCACCCGAACGGGTGATGCCCAGATGAGGGCTCAAGCCTCATGCTCCCGACGAGTTTTCATGAGAATAAGAAATTTGCTCGTCCTCCGGTTGGGACTGACGGCCTTGGCGGCCTACCCACGAGCGGGGGCGGAGAAACCCTTTGCGGCGGGGCGCTCGGTCTGGCCGAGCGCGCGCGATGCCGAACGCAACGGGCTGGTCGAGTTTCGGGCCGGCATTGACGCTTCCGGCTCGGCCTCGGCGCTGCTTCGCGCGGCGGGCGCCACGCCCTTTCGCAGGGTCCGCTTGACCGCCCGCGTATGACCACAGTTGCCGTAGTCGAAGACAACGCAACGGTGCGGCAGACCCTGGTCCGCTGGATTGACGAGGCTCCGGGCTATCGGTGCGTCTGCGCTTGCGGAACCGCCGAGGATGCCCTGGAGCAGCTCCCTCGGCATGCGCCGGACGTGGTGCTGATGGACATTCAATTGCCAAACCTCTCCGGAATCGCCTGCACCGTACGACTGCGCGAGCTTCTGCCCCCGGTGCAGATTATCATGGTTACCGTCTATCGCGATTATGACAAGATTTTCAAAGCGCTGCAGGCCGGCGCATGTGGGTACCTGCTGAAGCGTTCAACTCCCAATGAACTTATTCAAGCGGTGGCGGAAGTGCGTTCTGGCGGCGCGCCCATGAGCAGCGAAATCGCCCGCCGGCTTGTGGAGTCTTTTCGCCAGCCTGCGCTCAGCCAGGGTCAGGAGCTGTCGCGACGCGAGGCGGAGGTGCTGGATCTCCTGTGCGTCGGATTTTCGAACAAAGAGATCGCGGATCATCTCCACCTCAGCGTCGAAACCATCCGCACGCACCTGCGCCGAATTTATGAGAAGCTGCACGTGCGATCGAGGACCGAGGCCGTAATCCGGTACCGCGAGGCGCGGGATCGTCCAAGCCCCCCGCTCACAGGAGAATGAAGATGACTCTACCAGGTTCCTTAAAGGTACGATCGTTACTGGCGCTCCTCGTACTGGCGGCCACCATCCCCGCCGGGGTCCTCCCGGCCTGGGGCCAGACAAAACGGTCGGGGATCTTCTACTCGACGCTCTACGCCAAGACGGGCCAATATATTCGTATCCGCGAGTTTGGTACCAACGGGGCGGCTTGCTTCCTGGCGGATACCACAGGAAGCCACCGTGCTGATGCCGTGATCTACTATGGCATCGGCCCATCGCTGGGTCAGTGGTTGGTAGCCCGTGGTAACGGCCAGGTTTTTTCCAATCCCTCCGTAGCGGTGGTCTTCACCAACGCCACGACAGCAATGAAACCCCTGATGGCGGATGTCAATGGCGACGGGCGGCAGGACGCCTGCCTGTTTGACCCGGCTACCGGATCCTGGTGGGTGGCGCTTTCGACGGGAACGAACTTTGGCAGGCCCGTCCTCTATTCGACCGGCAGCGGATATGGTTCGACCGACCAGTTCCTGGCGGATGTGGACGGGGATGGAAAAGCGGATGCCATCGTCTATTTCGGCGCGGGGGGCTTGGCGGGCCAATGGCATGTCGGCCGTTCACAAGACGCCGGCTTTGCCTCATTTGCGCCTTGGCTCACGGGTTTTGGCGCCAACACCACTCGGCGGTTGGTCGGGGACGTCAACGGCGACGGCAAGGCCGACGCGGTGGCCTTCACGCAGAGCTCCGGCGCCTGGCAGGTGGCGCTTTCCAGCGGCAGCGGCTTCGCGAACAACGGAATCTGGCTCACTAATTTCGCAACCGATGCGGGCCAGGTTTTCCTTTACGACGTGGACCGAGACGGACGCGCCGATGCCGTGGCGGTGCAGGCGAGCACAGCAGATTGGTGGGTAGTGTATTCTACCGGGGCAAAATTCGATGGCAGTTATCTCGACCGCTGGATCGCGAACCTCCACACCGCCTTTCCTAAGGAGGGCTTTCCCGCGCCGCAGGCTTTTTTGACCGGCTCGCTGGACGGTAGCGTGGCTTGCGCCTGCGCCGTAACGCTGGGAGATTGGTTCGCTCTGACCAACGGCAATAAATACGCCACTGTCATCGCCGATACGTCCGACACTTGGAGCGCGTGGGGTGACAATTACATCCCTCAGCTCCCGGGGTTGGTCGGCGCCTACGACTCCGGCGATCCGACGGTCAACGACGCTCAGCTACGACTTCTCCACGACGCGGGCTTTGACTACCTGATGTTCGACGACACCAACGGCCGCGCTGGCTGGGTGGAATCCCGCATCGCCAACTGGATCCAGCGTTTGCGGGCCTGGAACCGAAGCCGGGCTGCCGGACAGCACCCGGTGTATTTTTGCCTATCGGAAGGGAGCAGTCGCGGCCAAACCAACTATCAGCAGCTCATTGAGCAGGAATCCGCATTTGCCTGGAACACTTATTACCAGGGGAATCGCGATGCGTACTATACGTCGGCGGGGAAGCCACTGCTGATTCATTTCGTTTGGGACCCCAGCTATAGCAGCAACTTCACAGCTTGGGCGGGGGACAAGACTTACTCGAGCCGCTTTACGATCCGCTGGATGTATAACGCCGTGGCGAACGATCCGGCGTACGCCGATTGCTATGGCTGGCAGGTTGCGGTAGGTGCGGGAAACCCGGTGGGCAGCGAGGTCATGGACGTGATGCCTGGGTTTTGGAATGGCGCCACATTTACGAGCCGCAGCAGCGGCAGTTTCTACGCCAACCAGTGGAAACGGGTGCTCCAGTACCAGCCGGCTAGTGTCTGGGTCAATAGTTGGAACGAGAGTTGGGAACACACCTCCGTGGAGCCCGCCTGGTTGTCCGGACGATGGGTGGCTTACCCCGGGCTCACCCAGTGGAATGACTACTACGGAACCCGCATGGACAGCTTCTATCACGTGATGACCAGCCAATACAATTGGCTCTTCCGGAATAACGCCCTGGTCACCGGCGCCTACCTGCGCGAGAGCGGTGATTCAGCGGTCTATCAGGTCGCCGGAAGCAATTACGTCCTCCAGTCAGCGCTGCCGCGCCAGGCGCCGGTGCTGGCGGTGCCAACGGGCTTTCGCGCTAACTTCAAGGGCTTGGTTGTCCCGGGGGACTTCACGGGGTGGAGCGGCCCGAGGGCGTTGTATCAGTTCGACGAAGCTTCGGGAGCGGTGCTCGTCGATGCGGTGGGCGGGAGCAACGGCCAGATGCGCGACGGAATGACTCGGGTGGAAGGAGTCGAGGGAATGGCAGTGGTCGCCGACGGGGCTACCGGTTACGCGCGGTTTCCGCAAAACCTCGCAGGCGACTTTTCACTCGTACTGTGGCTAAAGACAGACGAAGTTAGGACCCCGCTGGCAGACTGGTCCCAGGGGAGGCTCATTCTGGCAGACGAGGACCTGGGCCAGGCGGGCGGCGCGGGCTTGACCCTCGTTGCCGGGGGGCGCCTGGCTTTTGGCCTTAACACACCCACGCTGAGCGCGGTCGCGGAGTCGTCCGTGGCGATCAACGACGGGCAATGGCGTCAGATCGCGGCGACGCGTGATTCCATTACCGGAGAATTGCGACTTTATGTGGATGGTCTCTTCCAGAGTTCGACCTTCGGGGCGGCCGGAGAGGCGCCTGCGAGCGGCTACGTGAGGTTAGGGGGCGGCTCCGGTGCGAGCAGTTTCCTTGGCGCCGCTTTCGATACCTTGCAGGTTTATGACCAGGTGCTTTCGCCGCCAACTGTCGCTGTGCTGGCGACGAACCCGCCTTCCGGTCGATTGATGGGAGCGCCCGCGCTGGCGGGCGCGAATCTCGTCGCGCGTTACGCAGGCCTGCCCGGCCAAACTTACAGTGTTCAGTTCACCGACGATCTCATCGCGGCCAATTGGCAGACGCTAACCAACCTCATCGCCCCTTCCACCGACGAAGGTCTGGGGATTGGGGTTTTCCAATTCATCTTGCCGATTGGAGCCGCCACGAGTGGGTTCTACAGGCTGGAGGTGCGGATCCGATAACGCGAGGTGAGCGTGTCTTGTCATGAAACCGCAGTGATAGTTTGCTGGCCATACGCCGGGTTTCTTGCGCGTTGGGGCGGATTCCATGAGGTTCCGGAAACGGGCAGTCGCGCGAGCTCGATGGGCTTTTTAACCCGCGCCGGCAAATTCACCCGATCGGAGTAATGCGGACCGTTGACCATTCAGGCAGAATACGGTCTGAGACTGTATAAAAACGAAACCTGGCCTGTAGCCACTTTGCCAATTCCACATAATCCATGAAGACTAAAATTCCCATAATAGTAGCCCTATTGACGATCGTCGCAGGGCCGGACTTTAAGGCCCTCCAGGCGGCAACCCTGCAAAATGCCGATTTTGAAGCTCCTGACATTTCGCCCTGGGAGGCGGAGGGCGCGGGCGCCGTAGTAAGCTTGAACACGAACCTCGCTTATGTTCATGGCGGCCTTCAATCGGCGGAGATTGATTTTCCAGGCCAGGATAACACGGGCATCCATCAGAACATTTCCGTCAGCGAGGCCGATCTATTTCAAACCTACAATGTCAGTTTTTGGGTGCTCGCGCCCGGATTAAGCGCGACCGTCGGCGCGCGCGCGTGCTTGTGGGAATTCGGTCCAACCGGGATTACCTTCAACAACGGCGATTACGTTTGGATTTCCGCCCAATCATCCAACTGGGTGCATGTCGCCGCGACATTGACGACCACGCGGGGCGACGCGAACGTCTTCCGCGCGGTGCTCCAGATCGCGCCGCAAGGCAGCCCCAAGATCTCCGGAACGCTCTGGGTGGATGACGCCGATGTGGAACTTCCGGTGGCGCCGCCCTCGACCGATATCACCTGGGTTGGGGGGGTGGCGGGGAACGCCTGGGATTTCGTCACCGCCAATTGGGTGGACACGGCAAACTCCACCCCCATGACCTACGCGAATGGAGCCGTGGCGCGATTCACCGACACGGGGAATGACCGGACCCCGGTATCTCTGAACGGGACGTTCTCGCCCAGCACTGTCAGCGTGGAAAGCGCCATCGACTACAGCTTCGCTGGCTCCGGAAGACTATCGGGCGGAGCCCAGCTTCGCAAGACCGGCGCCGGCACTCTCACCCTGTCCAACTCGGGAAACGATTACACCAACAACACCCTTATCACCTCAGGCACCCTCCGTCTCGGCGCTAACGAGGTCATCCCGGATGGGGCTGGCAAGGGGGCTTGCGCGCTCGGAGGCACGCTGGACCTAAACGGCTTCAGCGAAACCGTGAACAACCTTTCGGGTACCGGGACCCTGGACAACTCCGCGACGACACCCGCGCAGTTCGTTCTCAACAGTATGAAGGACACTGAATTCGACGGGTTCATCCAAAACAGCGGGGGAGGGGACCTCACTTGGATCAAGAGCGGTCCTGGCATGCTCACGAAGTGGGGCGGGACAAGTTCGTTCAGCGGTCGGACGGTGATCAACGGCGGGCGTATTCTACTGCACGATGCCAGCTTTGCCGGCGCCGGCAGCCTGATTATATCGAATGGGGCTTATTTAATGCTCTGGGGCTCGTTTGGCTCCGGGGAAATCGCCAACGACACTTTCCTTTATAGCGTCAGCACCTTGCAGGGCGGCGAATATAAAGGTTCCATCTTCATGGATAGTGGCTCCGGCGCCATGGCGCTGTCCGGCGTCATGCGCCTGATGAGCACGTCGGACCTGAACGCCTATAAGTCCGAAACCCTCTCGATCTCCGGCAAAGTCACCGGGCCGGGTGGCTTATGGAAAGGCTCTCCGTCGGTGCTCACGATGCCTGCGGACTACTACGCCGGCACGGTCGTGTTGGCAAACTCTGCCAACGATTTCACTGGTGGCGTCTCGGTTTTTGGCGGGACGCTCGAAATCCAAGCCGGCGGGGCGGCAGGCACTGGAAATGCCTGGGTGACTAATGGCGCAAACCTGCAACTGGACGCGAATACGGCGCTCAATTCGAATGCCAGCTTGCTCCTGTGCGGTACCAATCCCCAAGTGACCCTGAACTACACGGGAATCCAAGCGATTCGCTCCCTGTCCTTCGACGGCGGGGCTACATTCCAGGCAGCCGGGACTTGGGGTGGCGCCGGATCGGGAGCCGCTTACACGGATAGCCGTTTGATCGGCACGGGTCTGCTGAACGTTACCTCCGCGCCGCTGACTCCGCCGACCATCCTCGCGCCGGCCTACGATGTCACCGGCGCCAATCTCCTGCTGCGGATCAGTACCGTCCAAGGCCACGCCTATGTGCTCGAATCGACCAGCGACCTGACGTCGCCTGGCAGTTGGTCCACCGTCAGCACCAATAGCGGAACCGGTGGGACGCTCACCAACCTGGCGCCGGTTTCGCGATCCATTCCCCGCGTCTTCTATCGTTACAGCGTGCGATAATGTGGTGGCCACGGAGCGGCGGCGAGCCCTCGAGGTCCGCCGCCTGCCTTCGTTTGCCCGCTCGAACCGGCGCTAACCCAGGGCTTCCGTCTGTAGGACTCGGGTTACCCGCGGTTCTTGGCCTGGCGAGGGCGCGCGTCAGCTTGTTACGTCTCATGATATCGAGGATTCTATGCTTGGTGGTGTTGCCCGCCTCGGCCCTGCTTGCCGCCGCGCCTGGGGACCTGCGGCCCGAGCTCTTGCCGCCGGCGGCCGTGAGGGTTTCCGGCGAATTGCAACAGCGCTTGAACGGCAACCTCAACCGCCTTGAGGAAGCTAAATACCAACCCGACCAGGTTTTCCTGACCCTGGAGCAAAGCGGCCACTGGCCCGGAGACACAGAAGGTCGAACCGTTCTTGGCCTGACGCTCGACGCTCAGGCGCTGCAGCGAACACCAAAATACCTGGACCGGATCCTGGAGCGTTTTCCTGCAAAGATGAACGGCCGAGGCTTCTTCGGTGAGGTTCCGGGGGAAGGGACCGCGGATGAGCAGCAACTTTCCGGACATGGTTGGGTGCTGCGAGGTTTGTGTGAATACTATACGTGGAAGCGCGATTCCCGTTGCTTGGAGTGGATCAATCAGATCATCGACCGCTTGGTGTTGCCTACCCGAGGGCTTCACGCCAATTATCCGATCGATCCGGCCCAGCGCGTTCATGGAGGTGGAGTTTCAGGGACAATTGCCCATCGGCTCGGTCCCTGGCTCGTATCCACCGACATCGGCTGTGATTTTATTTTCCTTGATGGCGTGGTTCAGGCTTACCAGGTCACCGGTCGCCCGGAGCTGAAACCGGTGATCAGGGAGATGATTGATCGTTTCCTCCAGATTGATCTCCGCGAGATCAAAGCCCAAACTCACTCTTCGCTGACCGCCCTCCGCGCGTTGTTGCGTTACCGCGAGATGGCCGATGACGCCCGGCTGCTGCCGGCAGTGGTAGAACGATTCGAGCTGTATCGCCGATTCGGCATGACCGAGAACTACGAGAACTACAACTGGTTTGGGCGGCCCGATTGGACGGAGCCTTGCGCGGTGGTGGATTCCTACCTGTTGGCCTTGGACCTCTGGCGGTGGACCAAGGATGCAAAGTACCTGGAGCTGGCGGAGCGCATCTACTACAACGGGTTGGCCTTGGAACAACGCGCCAACGGCGGGTTTGGGACCCAGACGTGTAGCGGGGCCGACACGCCATTTGTAGCCGTAGATTGCCAGGAGGCCCACTGGTGTTGCACCATGCGCGGCGCCGAAGGGCTGGCGCGCGCCGCTCGCTCCTGCGCGTTTCAGGAGGGGAACCGCCTCTTTCTAGTTCACTTCAACGACGCGCTCATCAAGACCTCATGCGGCGCCAGCGGTTTACTCGAACTTCGCGAGGAAACAGAATATCCGTTCCAGTCTGGGGTGCGCCTGACGGTCCTCAGCAACCATCTGGCCCTGAGGCCGGAACTAGCGTTTTTCGCGCCCGCATGGACCTCGCAACACGTCGTCACGCTCAACTCCAGGAGGCTGCCCTGCCAGGTTGAGCAGGGGTTTCTCCGCGCGCGCGAAATCCTCAAGGCCGGGGATATTATTGAATATTCCTTTGTCTTGGCTAGCGGCGCGAGGCCGGTGGAAAACCCGCTGAGTACGCCGGGTTTGCGCAAGCTTTACTACGGCCCCTGTCTCCTTGGTTGCGCGCCGGACGAGAAGCCCGCGGTGCCGGAATTCCCTCGCATCGCGCCACTTGCCGACAGGAGGTTTCAAGTCGAAGGGTGTACTACCTCCTTCCTCACCCTCTATCACCTGCTGGACGCCCGCGTGGCGAAGGACCCGCCCTATCGACTGCGAGTCCTCTTCTAACCTATCCTTCTCGCGGAAGAAAAATCGATGCTGATTATGAACCAGGTGGGGCAGCCCGTGGAAAGGTGATCAATGCTTCCCTTCGAAGCATGCGCGAATCGTCTCCGCGAGGACCCGGGCTTCATATGGCTTCGGCAGATACCAAACTCCCGCTTGTTTAATCCCGCCGGCTTGGAAGATCTCGGAGCTATAACCGCTCGAAACAATCACCTTCAGGGTCGGTTTCATTCCCTGCAATCGCTCCGCTAGCTCCAGCCCGGTCATACCTTCGGGCATGACCATATCGGTGAAGAGCAGGTCCACATCCGCCCCATATTGTTGCCAAAGAACCATGGCTTGCTGTCCAGTCTCTGCCTCATAAACCCGGTAACCCAAGGCGCGTAGCGCCTGGCCAACGGATCGCCGCACCTGGGCCTCGTCTTCCACCACCAAGATGACTTCGCGGCCGCCTTTCGGCGGCTCGCTCGGGGTGGCCTTTGTTACCGGCGCGCTGAGCTCCCTCACCGCGGGCAGGAATACCCGGAAGGAGGCGCCTTGACCAACCTCGCTCTCCACCTCGATCCATCCCTTGTGTTGGGCAACGATGCCATGCACGGTAGCCAGGCCCAGGCCCGTTCCCTTGCCGGGTTCTTTGGTGGTAAAAAAAGGCTCGAAAATGCGCTCAATGGTTGTTCTATTCATGCCGATGCCGGTATCGGTGACCGCCAGGCAGACGAAACACCCTGGCTGGAAGTTCGCATGCCGATGACTCTCCTGTTCATCCAGGGTTTCGACGCGCGTGCTGATGGTAATACACCCTCCCTTGGGCATTGCATCGCGGGCATTGACCACAAGATTCATCAGTACCTGTTCCATCATGCCGGCATCCGCATTGACGGCAGGAAGTTGGCCCGTGTATCCGTCGAACAGCAACCTGATCTGTTCGCCAATAAGCCGGCCCAACATTTTGAGGAGGTTCTTGACGATTTCATTCAAGTCCAGCGGCTTAACATCAAGAACCGAGCGCCGACTGAACATGAGCAGTTGGCGGGTGAGCGAGGCCGCCCGGCGAGCCTCCGTTTCCAGATCTATCAGGGTTTGGTTCGTTTCCGGATCCAAAGAAGAGCTCATTCGGAGCAATCCCAACTGTAAGAGAATGGCGGCGAGAATGTTGTTGAAGTCATGCGCCACCCCGCCTGCCAGTTGCCCGATGGCCTCGAGTTTCTGGGCCTGCCGAAGCTGCGATTCCAACCCCTTTCGTTCCGTGACATCGCGATCCATGCCGCGATAACCCAGCAATTCCCCTCGATCTCCAAATACGGGAACGCCGCTGGTCTCCAACACCACTTGGCGACCGTCCTTGTGCAGGTTGGCGTTTTCGAGGCTGGAGAATGAAACTCGCCTGGCGACGATGTCGCGGAAAACTGCCGCGACCCGCTCGGCTTCCGCGACCGGCATGAGATCAAATGGAGTCCGGCCGATGACCTCTTCCGGCGCATAACCCAGGAGTTCACGAACCTTGGGGCTGGCGTAGGTGTAATGCCCCTCGGCATCCACCTCCCAAATCCAATCGAAGGTGGTTTCGACCAGATGTCGGAAGCGCTGTTCGCTTTGGCGCAGCGCCGCTTCGGCCCGTTTGCGTTCGGTCACATCCTGTACGAATCCATGCCACAGGATGCCGCCGTCCGGTTCGCGCTGAGGCACGGAATGGCCCTCGACCCAGATCTCGCCCTTGCGCGGATGCTGGGATCGGATGGTATCGCGCCACGGCTCCAACGTACGGGCGGAGTCTCTAATGCTCTCTTGCAGTCGCGCCCGGTCCTCCGGGTGGATCAGCGCGAGGATCGGTGAGAAATCATCCCGCACATCCTCTGGCTGCAGGCCGAAGAGTTCGGCGATCGCAGGGGTGGCGAAGGGCACGCAAATCGAACCGTCGGGTCGCAGCTTGAAGGAGTAGATTAGGCCGGGCACGGTGGCGGCGACTTTGGCCAATTGGTTCTGTAGTTCCAGTTGATCATGGAGGATTGCCTCGGCGCGCTTTTTTTCGGTGATGTCCACCGCTAAAACCACAATTCGTTCCACCGCTCCGTTTACAGCGAAGCCCGGACAGTAATTGTGTCTGAGCCACCGATCTCCCCAGGGCTCTTCATTGACGACAAGCGTCCGGGTGCGGACCACCTCGGTCATCCAGGCGCGCCGGACCTCGACCAGGGGTTGCGGCAATAGCTGGAACACGTTGTTGCCCACGCACTCGTCGATCGATTTGTCAAAGCGCGCGGCAAAACCCGCGTTGGCGGCCAAAATATGCCCGTCAAGGTTCATTAGGAGCAACGACTCAGGTATGGCGTCAATTAAGGAACGTAATGCGTTGCGGCTTTCGATTACGGCCTGCTCCTCCTTCAACCGCTGCAAGGCGACTCCAAAACTCGAAGCCAGCCCCTCGTAATAACGAATCATCTCCAAATTGAAACATCCCTTGCGCCGGTCGTTGAGCTGCAGCAGACCGATGATCTCGTTGTCCACGCGGATGGGAATCAAGGCCACGGATTGGTATCCCTCATGTAGGCAGCGGTTGCGCGGATGGAGGCGGGGATCCTGCTTGGCGGGCAGGTCTGGCAACGAGCCGGCGTCACTCGTCCAGGCGCTTCCGCCGCTGGTGAATAGGGCGTTGCTGGCGTCAGTTTTACCCGAAAGCACCAGGCCGCAAGTGCATTCGAGACTGACGTTTCCTTCCCCGTCGAGGCAGAACCCACCCTCTCGCGTCCGTGGAGCGAGGCTGTTCTCCGCCTGTAAGAAGCTGGCTGAGAACCCCTCCGAGGCGGCGTACGGATAGTCCTTGTCCTCTTTGAGCCGGATGCCCACGGCCTCGATGCCCGTATCACGCTTGATGGCGTCGAGGATACGCCGGATAGCATCTGGCAGCGCCTGCCGGTCGTTGAGAATTCGCAACACTTCGGCTGAAAGCGCCTGTAACCGTCGATTGCGCGTCTGCTCGGTGATGTCCGAATGAGTGCCCAGCACTCGCAGCGGCTTCCCGTCGGAGGCGCGGCTCACCACCTTGCCCCGCGTCAGGATCCACTTGAAGCTCCCATCCTTGCAGCGGATCCGGTGTTCGCTGATATAGGCAGGCGCGCGGCCGTCCAGATGGCGGTTTAGTTCCGACAGGACGCGAGGCAAATCCTCGGCGTGAACGCGGGATTCCCACTCGGAGAGTGTAATGTCGACCTCCTGCGGCTCGAAGCCGAGCATGGCCTTCCATTCCGGGCTGTAGAGCACTTCATGGGTCTGCGCGTTCCAATCCCACGCCGCTTGAGAGGCTCCTGCCAGGGCTTGCCTCCAACGCTCCTCAGCTTCTTGCAGCAACAAGCCCGAACGCCGGATCGCCGCAAAGTAGTGATCCAACGCCAGGCCGAGCATCAGCGCGGTGACCAGGACGAAGAAGAAGCCCTTCATCAATTCACCACGAGTCTCCCACGCTGGATCGCGCGCGACATGATGCAGGATCCAGCCCGAGCAGAAGATCCATAGCGCGCCGAGTAAAGCGTACGCTACGGCAATGGTGATCGCGTATTCCCGTCTCGGCAGGCGAACCGGGGGTGGCGTGTTGAGCGCGGATTCGGATGGGCTTGGCACAAATCAGTCCTTCATTCAATCGGTGCGGCTGAAAAGCTGGATGCGCGTTCGGTAGCTCCCGGCGGCGGCTCAGACGAGCTCGTTTGCCCGGAAGAAACGCACGCATACAACTTCATGCTAAAATGATTAACCCAGCGGCAGATTGGTGTCACGCTCTATGGTGGTGATAAGCAGACCGGCAGTCGATGCCCGGGCATGGATATGTCTGTCGTGGAGACTCCCTTTTTGGCGCGCCCGGCCATCGAAAACGGATTGCCACGGAAAGCGTCTCCTTTCATAATTCGTCTCATGATGCGCCGCAGAGCGCCCCAAGCCGCGCTCGTCAGTAGTTGCCGGGCAATCTGTGGCAGGCAGGCTGACAGTAAATGCCGCACGACACAAACAGTCCCGGGCTGCGTCCTGGGGCATCGAAAAACCGGCAGGTGAAAACGCCAGATGCGCTAGAACCCGTCGCCACCGGCCGTAGTCGAAGATTACCCTGGGATTTGTTGGGTTCGCGCGCGGGGTACGCCTTGGCTGTTTTGGCCACAGGCGGCTCGGCGCTGCGGCTGGTGAATATCGTTTTTGGCCGGTTCGGCGTTCACGATTATGGCTCGATGACGCGGCAGGCGATTTGGGTTGTCGCCAGCATCCGCGCGAGCTTGCTGGCCGGGGTGCTGCTAAAGGCGCGCTATCCGATCCCTTCCGAGGAGCGGCAGCCATGAATGCTGACCACAATCCGTATTTGCCAGGTCCAGGGGAAACGCCAATGGCCGGCGACTGGCTGGTTGGCGGTGGTGAAATGGGCAAGCTGATTCGCTCGATGGATTGGTCGAACACGCCCCTCGGTCCCATGGAATCCTGGCCGCCGAGTTTGCGTACGACCGTGGGGCTGGTCCTGAACTCGAACTTTCCCATCTCGCTGGCCTGGGGGCCGCGGCACACGCAGATCTACAATGACGGCTATTGGCCTATCTGCGGGCCGAAGCATCCGCGCTCGATGGGGCAGGATTTCAGCGAGTGTTGGGCAACCGCGTGGCCGGCTATTGGCGGGGCCTTTCACAGCGCGCTGGCGGGTAGTACCGCATTTCTCGAAGACCAGCGCATGTTCCTTGACCGGCTCGGCTACCTGGAGGAAACCTTCTTTACCTTCTCCTTTAGCCCCATCCGCGACGAGACCGGAAAAGTCGCCGGCCTGTTCCACCCGGTGACCGAGACCACCAGCAAGATGGTCGGTCAGCGCCGCACCCGCGTCTTGCGGGAGGTTGGCCAACGCGCCGCCGAAGCCACTTCCATGGAGGAGGGACTCAAGTTGGCTGCGGGATCCCTGGCCGAATCCGGCCTGGATCTGCCTTTTGCGCTCTTCTACCGGGTCGATGCCAGCCGGCCGACCGCCGAACTTGTTGCGCAAACGGGCCTGGCAGCCGGCGGCCCCGCAAGCCCCCTATTTGTGGACCTGACGCGCGACACCGAGGGCTGGCCGCTGGCTGCGTTGGCCGCCGAAGGCAAGCCAGTTGAGCTGCAAGATGTGCGGGACCGGTTCCCGGGCCTGGTCTGTGGTCTCTATCCCGAGCCAATCCGGGCGGCATTTTTGCTGCCGGTCACGCCGCCGGGCCAAGCGCGACCGATTTGCCTCGTCGTGGCCGGCGCCAGTACCAGGCTGCCGCTGAATGAGGGCTATCGGGCGTTTTACGAACTGCTGGCCGCCACGGTCGCCACGGTGGTCGCCAACGCCACGGCCCGCGAGGCGGAACGCAAGCGCGCCGAGGCCCTGGCTGAAATTGACCGCGCCAAGACGGCTTTCTTCAGCAACGTCAGCCACGAGTTCCGGACTCCGCTGACGCTGATTCTGGGTCCGCTGACCGACGAGTTGGCCGAGCCCGACGCGGTATTGCCACCGGCTCGCCGAGAGCGGATCGAGGCGGCGCGCCGCAACAGCCTGCGCCTGCTCAAGCTGGTCAACACCTTGCTGGACTTTTCGCGCATCGAGGCCGGCCGCGTCCAGGCCGTCTATGAACCGACTGACTTGGCGGGCTTAACCGCCGACCTAGCGGGGAACTTCCACTCCGCCTGCCAAAGGGCCGGGCTGGGCTTGAAGGTGGATTGCCCGCCCCTTCCCGAAGCGGTTTATGTGGACCGGGAGATGTGGGAAAAAATTGTCCTGAACTTGCTCTCCAACGCCTTCAAGTTCACCTTGGCGGGTGAGATCGAGGTCAAACTTCGTCCCGGAAGCTCCGCGCTGGGCGTTCAACCCTCCACCGCGGTGCTGACCGTGCGCGACAGCGGCGTCGGCATTCCGGCCGAGGAGTTGGCGCGCGTATTCGAGCGGTTCTATCGCGTCAAGAACACCGAGGCCCGCACGCACGAAGGTACTGGCATCGGTCTGGCCCTGGTCCAGGAACTGGTGGCCCTCCACGGCGGCGCGATTCGTACCGTCAGCGCCCCGGGCCAGGGAAGCGTTTTTACGGTGACCCTCCCGTTAGGAACCGCTCACCTGCCTGCCGAGCGGCTTGGCGCGGCTCGCCTGCAGGCTTCCACCGCATTGGGCGCCGCTCCCTACTTGGAGGAAGCCTTGCGTTGGCTTCCCTCCGGTTCGACAGAAACGCGCAGCGAGGCTCCTGGACCCGCGGAGTCGCTGGCGGCAGCCGATGAACCTCTTCGGCCGGAGCGCGCGCCAGCGGCGATGGCCGAAGCGTCGCCGTCCGCGTCCGGCGCGAGCCCGCGACCGCGCATCATCTGGGCCGACGACAATGCCGACATGCGGGATTATGTCCGGCGGTTGCTGGCCGACCATTACGAGGTGGAAGCGGTCGCCGACGGCCGGGAAGCGCTCGCGGCCGTGCGCCGCCGCGCGCCCGACCTGGTCCTGGCCGACGTGATGATGCCGCGCCTGGACGGCTTTGGCCTGCTGCGCGAACTGCAGGCGGACCAACGCGCTCGCGCGTTCCCGATCGTCCTGCTCTCCGCCCGCGCCGGGGAGGAGGCTCGCATCGAAGGCCTCAAGGCGGGAGCGGACAGTTACCTGGTAAAGCCTTTCAGCGCGCGAGAACTCTTGGCCGTTATCGGCGCCCAAATAGATATAGCGCGCGCGCGCCGCGAGGCGGAGGAACTCCGGCGCAACTCGGAGAAGGCCCTGGCGCTGGAGGCCGCCAACGCGGTCCTGCGTGAATCGCAAGCCGCGGCGATCAAGCTGATGGAGGATGCCGAGGTCGCCCGTCGTCAGGCGGAGCAGGCTGCAACCGCTCTGCGGGAGGAGCGCGATTGGTTGGCCGCTCTCTTGGACAGCATCAGCGACGAAATCTGGTTTGCGGATGAGCAGGGGAAGTTCACCTTGGTTAATGCCGCCGCGGTCGAGGCGTTCGGATTGAAGCTTGGAATAGGCAAAAAGGTGGAAGAGGTCGCTCGCGGTTTGGAGGTTTTCCGGTCAGATGGAAGCCTGCGACCGCTCGCCGAAACGCCGCCGTTACGGGCCCTGAAGGGCGAACTGGTTCGGGACCAGGGAGAGATCGTCCGCCTGCCTCCTACGGGAGAATTGCGGTATCGCCAGGTCAGCGCGTCCCCCGTCAAGAACCACGAGGGACGCATTATTGGCTCGGTTTCGGTCGTGCGCGACGTCACCGAACGCCGGCAGGCCGAAGAGGCGGCTCAAGAAGCCGAGGAGCGGCTGCATTTCGCGTTGGAGTCCTGCCAGATCGGCGCCTGGGACATTGATCTGGAGGAGCATGTTGCTTTCCGTTCGTTACAGCACGACCGGATCTTTGGCTACCAGGAGCTCTTGCCGCGATGGACGCTTGACGACTTCCTCGGCCATGCCCTGCCGGAGTATCGCGACGAGGTCAAGGCCATGGTCCGCGACGCGACCGCGGCCAAGACGGGTTGGACTTACGAGTGCCGCATTCGCCGCGCGGACGGAGAACTCCGGTGGATTTGGTTCTCCGGACGCTATCGCACCACCCTGTCCGGAAGGAGCCGAGTTGTGGGCATCGTCCAGGACATTACGGAGCGGAAGCGATCGGAGGAGGCCATCCGCGCTTCCCTGCGCGAGAAGGAAGTGATGCTCAAGGAAATCCACCACCGGGTGAAGAACAACCTGCAAGTCATCGCCAGCCTGGTGGACCTGCAGGCCGGAGGCCTGCAAGATCCGGGGTTGCTGGAGATGTTCGCCGACATCCGCGACCGAGTGCGCTCGATGGTGTTGGTCCACGAGAAGCTCTACCAATCCGAAAGCCTGGCAAGGGTGGACTTTGCGGACTATATGAGCAGCCTGCTTGGCTACCTCGCCCGCTCCCATTCCAAGCTCGGCAGCCAGGTCGAGCTCAAGCGCGACTTGCAGCCCGTGTCGCTGTCGGTGGAAAAGGCGATGCCCTGTGGACTGATTGTAAACGAATTGGTGTCCAACGCCTATAAGCATGCGTTTCGCGGACGCGCGGCCGGCGTGGTCACGGTCGCGCTGGGCACGGTGGCGGATGGCCGCGTGTTCCTGCGCGTTGGCGACAACGGGGTGGGATTGCCGCAGGGAACGGACTGGCGGCAGTCGCGCTCTCTGGGCCTGCGGTTGATCCAGTTATTATCCGGCCAGTTGCGCGCTACGGTCGAGGTCCGCACGGAAGGCGGGACCGCCTTCGAAATCGCCTTTGAACCGGAGAAATCCGAGGACAGCGCTTAAATTATGGACAAAACGCGTATTCTCATCGTGGAGGACGAGGCGATTGTCGCCGAGGACCTTGCCCAGAAACTCAGCCGCCTGGACTACGAAGTCCTCGCCGTGGTTGCCCGCGGCGAGGAGTCGGTGGCACGGGCGCGGGCGCGCCGCCCGGATTTGGTCTTGATGGATATACGGCTGGAGGGGAAAATGGACGGGGTGGAAGCCGCCGGGCTTATCCGCCGGGAGTGCGATGTCCCGGTGATTTACCTGACCGCGCACTCGGATTCCGCGACGCTGCAGCGGGCGAAACTCACGGAGCCTTTTGGGTATATCCTCAAACCGTTCGAAGAACTCGAACTGGAAACCCAGATCCAGATCGCGCTCTACAAACATCGGGCGGAGCAACAGGTGCGGCAGGAGCGGGAGTGGCTTCAGGTGACTTTGCGGAGCATCGGCGACGCCGTCATCACGGGGGATGCGGCAGGGCGGGTGACTTCGCTTAATCCCGTCGCCGAGGCGCTCACTGGCTGGAAGCTGGCTGAGGCCTTGAGCCGACCCGTGGAGGAAGTTTTCCGCATCCTTGACGAGGAAAGCCGGGAGCCGGCGCCCAGCCCCGTAGAAAGAGTGCTGAACGAGGGAAAGGCAATCGGGTTGGCCAACCACACCGTGCTGATCGCTCGAGACGGCAGCGAAAGGGCCATTGACGACACCGCCGCGCCGATCGCGGATGCTCGCGGGCGTATCCTGGGGGTGGTGATCGTGTTCCATGACGTGACCGAACGGCGCCGCGCCGAGGGCGCGTTGCGCCGCGCCAAACAGGAATGGGAACGGACGTTCGACAGCGTACCGGATCTGATCGCAGTGCTCGACGCCCAGCGCCGGTTTGTGCGGGTCAATCAGGCCATGGCCCGACGATTGGGCGTCACCCCAGACCAGGCGGTCGGAATGACCGGCTTCGAAGGCGTCGGTCAGATGGTCGAGTCGTTAGCCGCTTGCCGGCCAGCGCCGACGGGCCAGGGGGAGCGAGAACCTATCGCCGAGGTGCATGATGACCAGCTAGGCGGCGATTTCCTGGTCAGCGCCACGCCGCTGCTCGACGAGGCCGGACAGCGGACCGGCGCGGTGCTGGTGGCGCGCGACGTCACGCGACGCAAAGAGCTGGAGGCGCAGTTCCTGCAGGCGCAGAAAATGGACGCCATCGGCCAACTCGCCGGCGGTATCGCCCACGACTTCAACAACATCCTGGCGGCCATGATCCTGAACCTGTCGATGCTCAAACAAACCCCAGGCCTGTTGGAGGGGACCGTGGCCTCGCTGGAGGAGCTGGAACAGGGGGCTCAACGCGCCGCCAACTTAACCCGGCAGCTACTTCTCTTCAGTCGCCGGCAAGCCATGCAAATCAAGGTGGTGGACTTCAACCACGTCGTTCGCGAGATGCTTGCGATGTTGCAGCGCCTGCTGGGCGAGCACATCGACATTAACTTCACGGCCCGGAAGGAGCCGCTGTGGGTCCGGGCCGATGCCGTCATGCTCCAACAAGTCCTCATGAACCTTTGCGTCAACGCTCGCGATGCCATGCCTGAAGGCGGACGCTTGACGCTCGACACGCAGTCGGTCGCCGCCACGGAAGCGATGTCGCGCCGCCCGGCCGGAAGTCAGGCGGCCGAATTTGCTTGCCTCAGCGTGACCGATACCGGCCAAGGCATGGACGAGGCCACCGTCAAAAAAGTATTCGAGCCGTTTTTCACCACGAAGGAAGTGGGAAAGGGCACGGGATTAGGCCTGGCTACCGTACATGGCATCGTGAGCCAGCACCAGGGTTGGGTGGAGGTGGACAGCGCCTTGGGGCGGGGGACGACCTTTCGAGTGTACGTTCCACAGGTTGCGGCGGCCGGTACGGAGGATTCCAGCATTCCCGGGCGCCGCGACTCCCGGGGTGGGGAGACGATTCTGGTGGTGGAGGATGACGATAGCTTGCGCCGGATGGCGGGAAAGGCTCTCCGTCACTTCGGATACAACGTGCTCGAAGCCAGGACGGGCGTGGACGCGCTTAAAGTTTGGGAAAACCACGGTCAAAAGGTAAACCTGGTGCTTACGGATATGGTCATGCCCGAAGGCATGACGGGCCTGGAATTGGCCCGGCGGTTGCGCCAGCTCCGGCCGGATTTGAAGGTGGTGATCGTCAGCGGCTATAGCGAGGACCTGCTGCGGCAAGGCGGCCAGACGCCCGCCGGAATCAAAACCCTCGCCAAGCCGTTTGACCCGCGCACTCTTGCCCAAACCGTGCGCGAGTGCCTGGATGGAGCCTAAGGCGCCGCCCTACCGCGGCAGCGCGGAGCGACTGGCCAACGGTAAATACCTTTATCGGTTGGGGCGGGCTGCCCGGACTTACCAGTGTCGCTTGCACCGAAGTCTCCGGCTCCCGTGGTTCAGCGACATAAACCGTTCCCCAGCCCCCCGCCGACCTTCTCCAAGAGCTTGTAGCGCCCGGTGCTCCGGCTCTTGCGTCTTCATTTCCATAAACGGCTGTCCAGCCAGAATGCCAAATCCCTGTCGGACGGGAAGCCGGAAGAAGAGCTGGACCGCGTCCGGATCGGCGGTGGAAACTGAAAATGGGTTCGCATTAACTTCCGTCGCTGCCAGAGCCGGACGTTTGCGGTAAGTGGCGCCGCTCCACGCCTTGGGGATTTGCTTGCCACCGAACTCCATCCCGGCTTTCATGCCCCGGCGGTCGCGAACCGCGGAGCGGCGCCAGCCTCAAGGCTCGGCGGCGCTCCGAGCCCGCGGCGCTCATCCATGGCTGCGCGCCTGAGCATCTACGAAATCGAACGCGACCTCCTCGACGGGCTGCGCCAATGTCCGCGCCTGATTATTTCCGCCCCGACGGGCTCGGGAAAATCGACTCAGGTGCCGCGAATGTTGCTCGAGGGCGGCGCGTTGGGCGAGGGGCAGGTGGTGATTTTGCAGCCCCGCCGGTTGGCCGCTCGGCTGCTGGCCGCCCGAGTGGCGCGCGAGCGCGACTGCGAAATCGGACGCGAGGTGGGATACCAAATCCGCTTCGAGAATGTCACGAGTCCAGCCACTCGCATTCGCTTTGTTACCGAAGGGGTCCTGTTGCGGCAAATGCTCAACGACCCAAAATTGACCGGAGTGTCGGCTCTCATCTTCGATGAGTTTCACGAGCGCCATCTGTACGGCGACATCACGTTGGCCCAGGCCCTCGACCTGCAAGGGCGGGAACGGCCGGACCTCAAGCTGCTCGTCATGTCCGCCACCCTGGACGCCGCGCGCTTGCGCGACTATCTCGATCCTTGTTTAATCCTGGAGTCGCGGGGGAGAACCTTCCCCGTGGAGATCCAATACGCAACCGCGCCGGCTTACCTGGACCAACGTCCGGTCTGGGAGCAGGCGGCGGACGCTTTCAGCCATTACGTCCGCTCGGGGGGGCCGGGCGATGCGCTGGTCTTCATGCCGGGCGGCTTCGAGATCGCCCAGACGATCGAGGCCCTGCGGCGGCGGGAGGAGGCCCGCGGCTTCGTCTTGCTGCCGTTGCATGGCGAACTGCCGCCTCGCGACCAGGATGCCGCCGTCGCCGCCTACGACCGCCGCAAGGTCGTCGTCGCTACCAACGTCGCGGAGACTTCGCTGACCATCGACGGCATCCGTTGCGTGATCGATAGCGGCTTGGCGCGCCTCCCCCGCTACGACCCTCGCCGCGGAATCAACACCCTCCTCATCGAGAAGATCAGCCGCGCCTCGGCGGAACAACGCGCGGGACGGGCGGGTCGAACCGCGCCAGGACTCTGCCTCCGCCTTTGGTCCGCCGACGAACACGCTCACCGTCCCCACCAGGAGTTGCCCGAGGTCAAGCGTCTCGACTTGGCTGAGGTGGCGCTCACCCTCAAGGCCGCTGGGGTGCGCGACCTGCGCCGCTTCCGCTGGCTGGAGGCGCCATTGGAGTCCGCCTTACGCCATGCCGAGGTTTTGCTCGAAGATTTGGGGGCCATCAAGCGCTCAAACACCGCCTTCGTCTCCTCTCCCGAATCGCCCGTTGAGGCCGCCCCAACCGAGATTACGGATCTGGGACGGAAGATGCTCGCCTTCCCGCTCCATCCACGCTTTGCGCGCCTGCTGCTGGCCGCGCAAGACTATGGTTGTGTTCGCCAAGCCTGCCTCCTCGCCGCGCTCGCGCAGGGACGCGAGGTTCTCTTGCGCAAAGTGGATCCCGCCGTGGCCCGCTCACGGGAAGACCTTCTCGGGGAAAAGGCCGACAGCGACTTCGACTTGCTGACGCGGGTCTGGGAGTACGGCCGCGATCACGACTTCCAGGTTGAGGTTTGCCGGCGTTTGGGCCTGCGCGCGGCCGCCGCCCGGCAGGCGGGCCCGCTGTTCCAGCAGTTCCTGGACATTGCGCGGCGGGAAGGGCTTGATACCGCGCCGCGCGCCGTTTCTGGCGCGGCGCTGCGAAAGTGCGTGCTGGTCGGGTTCAGCGATCGTGTCGCTCGGCGCCTGGAGGCGGGCGGGGCGCGATGTGAATTGGTTCATGGACGCCGGGGGACCCTGGCGCGCGAAAGCGTGGTCCAGTCCGCGCCGCTCTTGGTCGCCGCTGAAATCGAGGAAGTCGAAGGGCGGGAAAAGAGCGTCGATACGCTGCTGAGTCTGGCGACCGCGATCGAGGAAGCGTGGCTCGACGAGTTGTTTCCCGAGGACATCGCCACCACGCGGCGAGTGTTTTTCGACGCTACCGCCCGCCGCGTTTATGCGGAGGATCAAAGGCGATTTCGCGGGCTGGCGATCAGCTCGCGCCTTGTGGAACCGCCGCCGCTCGAGGCGGCGGCCCAACTGCTGGCCGAGGAGGTCCTGGCCGGACGCCTGGGCTTCGATGAATGGGACGAAAGCGTGGAACAATGGATCCTGCGCTTAAATCTGCTCGGACAATGGTGCCCGGAGCTGGCCCTGCCGTCCCTTAAGGCGGAAGACCGCCGACACCTGGTGGAGCAGTTGTGTCATGGCGCGTTTACTTTCAAAGACCTCAAGGACAAGGCGGTTAAAGCCGAGGTGAAATCCTGGCTCAACCAGGCCCAGCAGACCTTGGTCGATAGGCACGCCCCGGAGCGGTTAAAGCTGCCGAAGGGCCAGACCCCTCGGGTCCACTACCAGGCTGGCGCGCCGCCCCATATCGCGGTGCGGATCCAGGAACTATATGATGTGACCGCCACGCCTCGCATCGCCATGGGGCGAGTCCCGGTATTGCTCCATATCCTGGCCCCCAGTATGCGGCCTGTCCAAATCACCCAGGACCTCCCGGGCTTCTGGCGCGACCACTACCCGCGGCTCAAGCAACAACTCCAACGCCGCTATCCCAGGCACGAATGGAGATAGGGATAACCGGAGACTTGACCCCCAGCAGTATTTCCTCGGGTTTTTGGCAAAGTGAGCTTTGGCAACTCTCTCGCGCGGGCTGCAAGCGGCCCTTTCTTCGCTGCTGAATCCAGGCGAGAGGTTGGTATCCTCCTGGATCGGGAGCGGTCGATCGCCCTTTGACTTCCGGTTAGTTTCCGAACGGAACAGCCGCTTTGCGAGACCGACGAGTCTCCGGGTCATGGAGCGGCCCTGATTCGTTTGTGTTCGCGAGCCTGACCCCGTTATTCGGGGAAAGCCCAGACCACGTCGCCGTGGTCCGGATCGATCGCCCCGTGCTGGTTGAAGGCGCGCTTGCCTCCGTCGTCCGTCAGGTTCCAGCCCACCGCGTAGGCGATGAACTTGCCGCCTTCGGTCGCCTGGTAGCGCAGGGGTTTGGGCCCGGCGCCCACCTCGCCGAAGGGGTCCCCGGGAACTTTGGCGACGAAGCCCGGGACGGTCTCGGCCAGGCTCGCCGGGTACTTGCCATGGGCCAGGTGATACCGCTCGGCGGCGCACGCTGCCAGGGACAGATTCACCGCCGCCTGCGCTTGAGCGAATTTCTGCGCGCCTTTGACCATGGAGGGCAGCAGCATCCTGCCCAGGCAGGTGTAGGGCCCCGCGGAAATCTCGGTCACTTCATGGCCCGCTTTGTCGGCAAGCGAGGGGTAGAACACGCCCTTATCCTCGTCCGCAATCGGGAGGTACTTTTCCAGAACGAACTTCGCGCAGGTCAACTCGTTTTGCCGATACCACCCGGCCGGGGCGAACCATCCGGCCAATTCCTCAAGGCTATGAGACGGGGCATCACCCACTGACTCCATTTCGCTCAATTTGCCGGGGTGATGCATCAGGTATGAGATAGTGGTAGCGTGACAGGCGTTTTCGCCCCGCATCGCCAGCCGGTAATCCTTGAGGAAGTCAAACTTCCCCAAAGGCTCCTGGAGCTTCGCCAATTGCGCGTCGTTCCACCGGTGGTCGACTATTCCCTCCCAGATCGGTTGCGTTATCAGGTTGAGCATCGCGATTCGGACCAGGTGGCTGATCAGGAAGGGCTCTCCTCGGAGCTTTTCCGTGAGCTTTAGCGCGAGGACGATGTCGTCCGCGGCCGCGTCGCCTCTCCCATCCGCCAACTCCGCCGCGGCCCGCAGCCGGAGCGCGAGCGAGCAGCCTTTCATGGATGCCAGGTGCGGCAGCAGGATGATCGGCGGCAATTCCGCATCCCAATTGAGCGGAAAGCGGGTCTCTGGCAATGCCGCCGCCTTCCGGAGGTCCTCAATGGTCTGGTCATAGATGCTCAGGGCCAGGAGGACATCCTTGGCGGCCGTCTGCGGGGTCGGAGCGACCGGGAAGTTCGTGGTCGGCGGCGGTCTAAAGGTCACCGGCTTAAGCCCGTATCTCCTGGCGAAGGCCGCGCTGACGCGATCCTGGTCGGGGTTCTGGTTTTCGTCTGGAAGCGCCAGCCCTCGATAGTACGCCTGCCACGCGGCCAGGTCCCCCCGCACCCCTTTCTGCCAGTTGCCGATTCCGTTGGTCGGGCCGTCGTTGCGCGCTCCAATGGGCATCAGCAGTCGGTTGATCACGTGGGCGTTTTGCGTCCGGTGACCCGCCTTATCCAACACTTCCCCGTATGCAGAGTAAACCACCGGCGCCATCGCGAAGTTCTTATCTTCGGGAACCTGTGCCGGGACCCAGGCGGAGAAGTCGAACTTCTCCCCTTTGGCCTCCCATTTCGCCTTGAAATGATTCCATGCCAGCCAGCCGCGAACATCCTCGACGGTATAGGCCAGCGCTACCAGGCTGGCGGCGCTGGTGGCGCCAATCAGCAGCCGTTTTGCGTTGCGCCAACTGCGCAGACTCGTTGCCAGGAGCCACATTCCGCCCACCGCCACTGCCGTGCCCGTTACCGTGAGCAACCACCCTCCAGCCGATGGCGTCCAGGCGCCTTCGTGCTTCAGGTCGATGATTATCCATACGATGGTCCCCATCGCGACCGTCAACAGCGCGCGCGCCGCTAAACGCGCCCTTCCTTTCAAGGGGCTATTCCATATCGATGCCTTCATGCTGTATTAGACATCCTCCGCGGGCATTGCTCACGCGTCGGCCCCGTGCCGAAGCTTTTCGGATTTGCGAACTTGACAGCCTGACCCAGGAGAACGAAGGTGCGCTCGCCTGGATCGCCCAGTATGAATCGTGCTCAAATTGCGCCGCGGGCGCTCGTGTTGGCTGCTTGCCTGATCGCTCTGTCGCGGCTCGCCTTGAGGGCGGAATCCGCTCCGCCGTGGCTGACCGGCCTCGTCCTTACTAACGCCTCGCAGACCGCCACCTGGACTCCCTATCCCGCGGCGTCGGCATACCAGATCCTCTCCGCCACCAACGTCGGCGGCCCCTTTCTGCCGGACTCCTCGGGCGTGGTCAGTGGCTTCTCCTGGACCGGGACGAATGCGAGCCCGGCCGCGTTCTACCGGCTGATGGCTGCGAGGCTCCCCTCGAACGGCCTTTGGGGGTTCAACTTGCTCAACCGTATTGAGTATGGACCGACCCCCGACGAACTGGATCGGGTGGTGACAGGCTCCAATGCCATGGGGCCCGCCGCGTTGCTGAACGAACAATTAAATCCGGCGGCTATCGTCGAAGACCTTTCCTTCCATACCAACCTCGCTTTCATCCAAGCGAAATTGCCGGAGTTTACGACCCCGATCAATCCGCCGTTCGTTACCAACCTGAGCTACGCCACGAATAGCGGGATCATCACGACCAACCGCGTCATCACTACCAACAGCTTCGCTACCCTGTCCGATCTGCGCGTCTGGCACCTGCTGCGCGGGGTGGGGGCCAAACGCCAGTTGTTGGAGATCTTGCTCCAGTTCTGGGAGAACCATTTTGCCACGGAGTGGTCAAAGTCCCAGGCGTACCTTGAGTACGCTCTTGACAGCACGACCGCCGGTTGGGTGGCCGCCCAGTTCGAATATCTGGAAAATGAGCGCTGGCGCAAGGCCCTGCTCAACCCCCAATGCACCTTCTACGACCTGTTGCGCGTGAGCGCCGAGAGCCCGGCGATGATTATCTACCTGGACACGGTGCTCAGCCGGGGCCAGGGCGGCCAGGTCGCCAATGAGAATTACGCCCGCGAACTCATGGAACTCTTCACTCTGGGCGTGAATAATGGCTACGACCAAAACGATGTTACCGTGATGTCGCGCTGTTGGGCGGGCTGGAATGTCCACAAAGTCGCCGTCGCCGATGCCTACAACCCCTTCGCCGCGAAGGTGCCCAACGAAACGACCAACTCCGGCGTCTGGGCGCTCAACTTTGTTTCCACCTACCACAACAACAACGCCAAGACCAACTGGGCCGGCAAGACCGTTCCAGCGCGCTTTGGCGCGCCGTGGGCGGGCCTGCCCTACCAACTCTATATTCCCCCCCGCAGTGGCGCCAACGGCATGCAGGATGGCTACGACGTGATGAGCGCCATCGCCAACCTGCCGTTCACTGAGGAGTTCATCAGCGTCAAACTTTGCCGGTTGCTGGTGCATGACAACTTTGCCGTCGGTTATGATTTCACCGATCCCGGCCTTTCGCCCGAAGGACAGTTGGTCCGCGACTGCATGCTGACGTGGGAGAATGCCTCGCCTAAGGGGCAGATCTGGCCCATCTTGAGCAATATCCTGAATTCCGCGCTTTTCCGCGGCGACGGGGCTTCAATGCAAAAAGTTAAGACCCCGCTGGAATATACGATCAGCGCCATCCGCGCCTTGCGCGTCAGCACCAACGGCTCCTTCCTGCCGGGGACCTTCACCGCCGACACCGATGGTTATTCGATCAGCGGCGTCTCGGACTCCAGCGCCGATCCGTTTCACCGGATGGGAAGCATGCTGCTCTTTAACCGCGAGTTTCCCGACGGCTACCCCGAGGATGCCGCCGGGTGGATCAGCGCCGGCACGCTCGCCGAGCGCGTTCGATGGATACAGACCTACCTCCTCCCGGCCACCGACCCGAACAAGACCGACGGCATTGCTGGGGGAAACAAGAGCGTCTCCTATCCCGTGCTGTTGCTTCAACATCGGTTGAGCCAGTGGATTCCGTCCGGCAACCTCTCCAACCCGGGCGACGTAACCGACTTTTTCCTCCAACTCCTCTTCCCCGGCGAAGGCAAGGCCAACCTCGACCTTTACCGTTCGGCAGGCATTGCCTTCCTCAATGACGGCGCGGCCGACCCAGTCCCCAACCATAACCCTTTCAACGCGCTCTCCGTCAGCGCCTCCGCTTCCTCCTCCTATGACACTCGCGTCCGCGGCTTGGTGAGCCTGTTGATGTCCGGCCCAAGATTTCAGGAACAATAGCGCCTATGCCCGACCACTCTTTTAACGTTCTGAACCGGCGCTCGTTTCTCGCCCGCTCCTCCAAAATCGGCTTGGGCGTAGCCCTCTCCACCCTGGCCGATGTGCCGCTCATCGTCAAACGCGCCCTGGCGGAAGGCAACATCGGACTGAACGGCAAGAAATTGCTCTTTATCTTCCTCCGCGGCGCCAATGACGGCCTCAACTCCGTCGTCCCCATCCTCGATCCCGCTTATGCCTCCAGTCGCCCAATCATCGGCATCCCGCCGGACCCGGGCCAAGACTACGCTGCCGCCGGTGGTTGCTTTGATCCAACCCTGTTCCAGGATCCGTCGGGTGCGGCGCGCGACCCGAATGCGGCGACCTACTCCTACAGCAACGCGGTCGGCCTCGGTAACGGTTTTGCCGCTCTCCACCCCTCTTTGAAATTCCTGGCGCCGGTGTACAACGCCGGCCATCTGGCGTTGGTCCATCGCGTAGCCTACCCGAATCAATCCCGCTCCCATTTCGATTCCCAAGCCTATTGGGAAAGCGCCGTCCCCAACAACGGGGCTGTGGCGGATGGCGTTTTCTATCGCGCCATGGTGCAATCGGGCCTGGCGCATACCAACCCCTTAACCGGCGTCTCCATCCAGTCAGCCCTCCCGCTCTCGTTGCGCGGTAGCGCCGCGGCCATGACTAATCTCGTCACGCCCACCCGCTATAGCCTCCTGGGAATTCCCGATACCGCCGCGGGGCGGCAAAAGGCCCTCGACGGCATTCTCGGCGCCGACGCCTTTCCCTTCCCTCCCAAACTGGATCGCGACTTGTTGTCCTTGCAGTACGAGAACTTCACTCAAACGCTGGCCATCTTTGCCGGCCTTAATTTTTCCGAGACCGGCAACACTTTCCTCGACAATCAGGCTACGGATAGCGATGCGCCCTATTACCTGTTCCCCACGGAAAACCAGAAGAACGGCGGCGCTTATCTCCAAGGACGGGCTAACGTCACCGCCAAATACGCTGTGGATCCGGGCGCCTATCCCTTGTTCGTCAACCTCAAAGCCGCCGCCCTCATCCTCAACAACACGGGCGCCATCGTGGCAGGAACCGAATATGGAAGCTTCGACACCCACCAGACCCAGGGCGGGGTGAACGGCGCCCACGCGAAACTGCTTCGAAGCGTCGGTTGGGCCATTTACGCCCTGCGCAAGTATTTCATGATCTACGGCAAAGGCGGCTCCCAGCCTTCGCCCGGCGCTCAAGTGGGGTGGGATGACCTCGTGGTGGTAACGCTATCTGAGTTTGGCCGAACCACCATCGAGAACAGTTCGGCCGGCACCGACCACGCGGAGGGCGGCGTCATGTTCGTCGCCGGAGGCGGCGTCAAAGGCTACCAGCACGGTAATTCCTCCGGAGTTTTCGGATGCAGCCCCGCTGACGCCTACAACGGCGTCACCGGTCTCGGCTGGGCGCCGGCCCTTGGTTCCGCTTCCCAAACCGGTTCCATGTTCGGCGCGAGCCAACGTTACCTCCAGCGCGCCGTCGATTATCGTTCGGTTCTTGGAAAGCTGATCCGCGATCACCTCGGCGCCACCCAAAACCAGTTAAACCAGATTATTCCCGGCTATGCCAACCCCAAAGAATACTTGCTCTCGGGCGGAACCAGCGGCGTGGATGGCAAGCGGATTTTTGGCGAACTGCCCCTGGTTTAGAAGCGTCGAAGCGCTCATGGCATTCGGTTTGCCTTTATGGCGGGGTTTCCTCGCCTGAGGTTGGCAGGATGCGCCAAGCCGGAAGCTCGTAGGGCAGGGCAGCGCTTTGAGAGCCGCGGCAATCCTTGATGAATACGAAACGCAATACCATGAAGCCGGTCACCGGATGGCTGTTCCTGGTCGTCCTTTGCTTCTGGCCTTGTCTCCTGCCGGCCGATACCAACACTCTAACCTCCGTTGCCGACGCCTCTTTGCTCGAAGTGGCCCCAAACAACAATGATGGAGGCATGCCTTATGTCAACTGCGGCACGACCCAAAATGGCGCTCGAAGTCGAGCGTTGTTGAAATTTGACCCGTCGGCCAGCGTGCCTCGCGGCGCCCGCATTACTTCCGCCTTGCTTCAATTATACGTCGAACTGCATTCTTCCGCCGGGTATGCCATCGCGAATTTCGAACTCCACCGCCTCCTTAGAGACTGGGGTGAGGGCGCCAACACTTATCTCCCGGGAAGCGTTGGGCAGGGCGCCCCCGCAACCGTCGGCCAAGTCTCGTGGAACGATCGCTTCGCCTTAACGGACAGTCCTTGGGCGGTCCCCGGCGGCTCGGAAAGCTACGATTATTCCCCCGCAATCTCCGCCCATCAGGTTATCTATACCGAAGATCAATCTCCTTATTACTTCTCCAATGATCCCTCGGAAGCTCCGCAGTTGATCGCGGATATCCAGTCCTGGCTCGACGAGCCCGACCGCAACTTCGGCTGGCTACTCGTCCAAAGCGACGAATCGGTTCGATTCACCGCCCGCCGCGTGGGGTCGCGGGAAGGTCCGATTGATTTTGCCCCTCAATTATTCCTGCAATTTGTGCCGCCAATCGACCGCCTCGAATCCACCCGCGAGCGGACTCGTTTGTTTTTCACCGCCCAGACGGGCGCGGCCTATGCGATCCAAGCGGCCACCAATCTCCTCCTCAACTCCTGGTTCACCCTGACCAATCTCCCCGCGCTTACCAACCTGCCTCCCTCCGTCTCCTCCACCAACCTGGTAATCACGGATCAACCCCGTGGCGTCGCCTGTTTCTATCGGTTGATGGTCCAGTAATCGGCTGGCGGCGGGCTCCCTGTCAGGCTCGGTTTGGGCTGGCGACACTGCGGGCATTTCTGGCTGCGGGGGCCAAGTTCACCTCTGTGCGCTGGTGGCGGTCAAGCTTCAACAGGCTTTTGGGGAACCCATCGGATGAAGTGGACAAGCATAGATCGGGGAAACCCACCACACAGCCGGATGGGAAAACAAACCGGCGCGGACGAACGATTGGACGAGGTTAGCCCAATCATCGCGCCTTCGCGCCCAAGCACGCATCTACCGGCATTCATAACGGGTTCGAAAACTTTTGTGGCGTAGGATTCCGTCCCGCGATACAATCTCCGCCCATATATGAACACACCGATGACCCGTCGAAGATTTCTCGCCCGCACCGCCTCGAGCGCCTCGGGCTTGTGGTTGCTGAGCGTCGCGCCCGGCGTAGCTCGCGCGGCTTCCGCGAACGGCAAATTGAACATCGGCATGGTGGGCGTCGCCCACCGGGCAGCGGATAATCTTAAGGAGGTCGCCACCGAGAACATCGTGGCCCTTTGCGATGTCGAGGATGCCTATCTGGCCAAGGCTTCCAAGGAGTATCCCGGCGCCAAAACCTACAACGATTTTAGGAGATTGTTGGACCGGAAGGATATTGACGCCGTCGTCGTGGCGACGCCGGACCACACGCACGCGGTGGCCGCGGTCGCCGCGCTGAGGAGCGGACGGCATGTGTATTGCGAAAAGCCCATGACGCGAACGGTTTCCGAATGCCGGGCGGTGATGAACGCCGCAAAGAAGATGAAGCGGGTGACCCAACTCGGCACCCAGATCCATGCCCTCGGCAATTACCGGCGCGTGGTCGAGCTGGTTCAAGGCGGCGTCATCGGCCCCGTGAGCGAGGTTCACGTTTGGGTGAACGTCACCTACGGCGGCAAGGAGCGGCCCGCCGAAACGCCCCCGGTCCCGGCACCGCTGCATTACGATCTATGGCTCGGGCCCGTGGCCTACCGGCCATACAGCCCGGAGTACGTGCCGCAGAGTTGGCGGAATTGGTGGGCCTTCGGCGGTGGGGCGCTGGGCGACTTTGGTTGCCACTACATGGATCTGCCCCACTGGGCCCTTGGCTTGCAAACCGTCTTGAGCGCGGAGGTCGTCGCTGGGCCGCCCGTGCATCCGGAGTCCGTTCCGCCCTGGATGGTCCTGGAATACCACTACCCTGCCCGAGGCCAAAAACCGCCCGTGAAACTGACCTGGTATCACGGCGGGCGCCAACCGGCGCCGGCGGTGCTCGCGCCCGAGCTGGCGGCCCAGTGGAAGAGCGGCGTCCTGTTCGTCGGAACCAAAGGCCAGATCCTCAGCGACTATACTCGTCACCAGTTGTTGCCCGAGCAAACGTTTGCAGGCTTTGTCCCGCCGTCGCCCTCCATTCCGGATTCCATTGGCCACCACGCTGAGTGGATTCAAGCCTGCAAGACGGGCGGCCTTACGACCTGTAACTTCGATTACTCCGGCGCTCTCTCCGAAACCGTTCTGCTGGGCAATGTCGCCTACCGTGTCGGCAAGAAGCTCGAATGGGACTCCTCCGCGCTGCGCGCCACCAACTGCCCCGAGGCTAACCAGTACATCCAGCATCAATATCGCGAGGGCTGGAAGCTATAAGGGCCCGATGGCCGCTCAGGGACGCGCCGGATCCTCATCCGCAATCGGTTGAGGCGAAACGACCATTTCGTCGGTGCGAAAAGGGAGTTTTCGCGAGTGCCAGGGGATCATTAACCCCCTGAGGGAAATGACTCAGGTGGGGGCGCCCCTTAAGCTTCAACCGGGCAGGTCACAGCTTGCGTAACGTAATGTTCTGGAACCGGCCCTGTTCCGCGGGCGCGGAGACGCGGAAGCCCGCCGAACCGCGCAGCAAGCCGGCATCGCTTTGCTCGTGGATCTTTTCCCCGTCGACAAAAACGGTGATGCGGCTTCCGCGGCACTCGGTGGCGATGTGATGGGTTTCGCCGCGGCGAATCTCCTTCGGGAGCGGCACCGGGTCAGCGATGGTCCAGCCCTCCCAGCGGCGAACATGGGGTCGCAGAGTATTCGGGCGGGTCTTGAACTCCGGCGCTCGGTACGGTGAGTCTGCGCTCTGAAGTTGGAACATCAGGCAATCGCTCTCGCTCTGCGCCCGCACAATCCAGCCCGTGACACCTTGGCCCTCTGCCGGCAGCGTCAGGTCGAATTCAAAGCAATAGTCCTCATAGCCTCCGCCCTCGATCAAACCCACGTCGCCCCCGGTAATCAGAATGCCTTGGGGCGTGAAAGTCCAGCCCAGCGCCTCCGGCCAGAAGCGGGCCTCCGCGTCCAAATGGGCGCCATAGCGCGGGCCGGCGGGCGTAGCGCCGGCTTCCGACCAGCGCTCGGCGAACTTGATCCGCGTCGCTGCGGGAATGGAACCAACCGGCACTACGACGAGATTATGCGAGAACGCAACCCGCCGCCGGGTCGGTGGAACCGGCCAGGGTTGCAACGTAACCGGTCGCGCGGCTTCGAGCGCCGCGAGCGCTTGCTCCTGCGTTGCATTCGTGTGGGACAGGCTCACGCTGATGAGCCCGCCCTTGCGGTCACGCAGCAAGTCCAGCCGGCCTTGGCCGTCCACCGTAACTAATAGGGTGTCACAGCCTGGTCCCGGCGCCGGCATTTCAAACAGGACTTTCGGCCCTAGTAACAATGAGACATCGCTGAAGATTGAGACTGCGCCAGGCTTGGCCGTCAACGGCGCAAAGCGCCGTCCTTCGATCGCCAGCCCGGCGCTGAACGTCACCTGGAACATCTCTTTCTTGCTGCAATCAGGCTTGAGCGCCAGGTATCCGTTTTCCACACTCGAAGCCGCGCGCGGGGAACCGCCGACGCTTATTCCCGTCGCCCACGACGGCACCCGCAGCCAGAGCGTGACCGGCTTGGGCGATTGGGTTTTGTCGGGGACGAATTCCAACTCCATCTCCTCCTGACCTCCGATCGGATCCGAGGTGGTTTTCACCGCGACGCGCCAATCCCCTCCACCCGCCTTGACCGGAGCAGTGAAGCTGAGCGGGAAGTTCACGTAAATGCCGCTCTCCGAGCCGGTCGCCAAATAGCCCCTAAGAAAATGCAGGCCGAGGGGGCCGTGGAAACTACAGCAAAACGGCCATTCCTGCGTGCCCCCGCGCGTCGCCAAGGGGCCGGCTGGCTGGCTCTCCAGTGGGCGGTAACCGAAGCCGCCATTCGCGCACTGATTGGCCGCATATTGGTTTTCCAGCAACCGCTCGGCCATGTCGAGATATCGCGTTCGGCCGGTGAACTTCCACAGCTCGAGGCTGAAGCGCAGCCAATCCGATTCGCTGCAACCCTCATCGCCGCCAAAGGAAACGTACCAGTGTTCGCCCACTCCCCCAAGCGGCCAGACGAACCCTCCTTTGACGGCGGCATCCCATTTGGCGATGGCTCGGTCCAGGAACGCGCGTTCTCCCGTCACCTCATAGAGTTCCAGCGCGCTGCGCCAGGCGCAGAGGTTGCCGTGGCTATGATCGATAGGGAGGGCGTCGAATCGCCAAAACATTTCCGCCATGCGGCGCGCCTGCTCCAAATAGCGCGCCTCCCCGGTCATGCGATAGAGCATGGTCAACCCCTCCATTCCCGGGAAATAGCAGCAGGTATAGCCGTCGCCGCCGGTGCCGCTGCTATGGTACTCGGCTTCGCGGCCGTTCGAACAAAGCTGACCGGAGGTGTTAACGTAGTAATCGCCCAGCCGTTTGGCCGCGGCCAGCAATTTGGGATCGTTCAACTCTCGTGCTGCGGTCGCCAGCCCCACTAGTAGCCGCGCATTGCCCCAGAGCATCGGAATTGGCGGGCTGTTGTTGGTCAACCGCAAGCCCAGGTCCATCTCCGCTCCGAAATGGCCGTCGCTCTTTTGGTATTGGGTTATCTCGGCTAGCGCCGAGGCGAGCGTCGCCGGAGACAGCCGTCCCGGCGGGCTCGTGAGAACTGCCAGTTCCAGAAACCGACCGGAAACGTCGCCGCTGTAGTTGGTGAATATGCGGCCCACCTTGAAGGATACGTCCGCAAGCAGCCAATCCAGCGAGTAAGGCTCCTCTGCCAGCCGCGCCACTCCTCGGTCGAAGGTCTCAGCCAGGGAGCCCGCCAATTTTACCTGCTTGGCCTCTGCGAGCGTGATCCGCGGCCAGCCAGACTGAGTTTCAGCGGCGATGGCCAGCCTGCCGACCAACAAAGCCGCCACGAGGGTCAGATAACAAACCAGGTTGCGCATGGGGTCGGCATATTACGCCGCGGCCGCCTCGGCTATCCAGCCAATAACGCGGCCGCTATCGGTTTCGCGCTGGCATTCGGCTTCCGTGGGGCGGCAACTTGAGGCGCTTCCTGCCTTCCTGCCCGCACCCGCCGTCGTTCCGCTGGGCCGCGCGCCGGTTGAATCATCCAGAGAACT